>Ga0209579_10000660_pt1 | contig 32268 bp, 62 predicted proteins | sample Coa_R1_2_FD_187152 | JGI IMG/M metagenome (GOLD analysis project Ga0209579, IMG submission 187152) | Surface soil microbial communities from Centralia Pennsylvania, which are recovering from an underground coalmine fire - Coalmine... | ecosystem: Environmental > Terrestrial > Soil >... | reverse complement strand
ATCTCGTCTGGGGCGGATGCGCTGCAAGATCTCCTTGCTGTTGGGCTAGCTGCGATTCCTGCCCATAGACATTCCCGAGTTGCCCCATGGCCTGCTGATACTGAGGCATGGACGCGACTTGCTGAATGATCGACTGGAAGTCGAATGGGCTGGTCGGTTGTCCCACGACCGGAGCTTGCCCCGGCAGCGTGTTCCCCGGACTGATACCGGGCATTGGAAACGGACTTGTTGGTTGATCGCCGTCCATAACGTTATCCCTTCATGCCCGAGGCTAGGCCACCGCCGCCGCCCATCAGATCGCCAATCCCACTCGCAATCTGATTGAAGTTCTGGGCGAAGGTAGACGGTTGGGTCGAGTACGTTCCGACACTCGTGCCACCAAGCATCTGACTCGGATTGAACATGCTGGCCATGCCCTGAAGCCCTTGCGCCCCAGCCATCTGCATCTGCTCGTTCTGGAAAAGGTTCTGCAAGTACTGCTCGGCCAAATTCTGCGAGCCTTGCTGTTGCATCCCGCCAATCATCGCCGCCCGCGCCCCGCTCGGCCCATAGCCATACCCTGAGGCATTCAACCCTTGCAGAGCGCCCGACATGGCATTCTGGTTCTGATTTACCCCTTGCTGAAAGCCTTCGGTCTGCTTCTGCTGGTAGTAGGGGCTGCCAAGATTCGTCAGGTTCTGAAAGAAGTTCCCCGCCTGGTTCCCGTACTGGCCCATTAATTGGGCAAACTGCGGAGCCAAGTAATTCTTCATCTGCCCCGCAATGATGTTGTTCAACCCAGCATTTCGGCCGATCTCGGTATTCCCTAAGGGATTCCCAAACCCTCCGGGATTGCCATAAGACGTAGGCTGTCCCGAGTTCTGGCCGGGACTGGAAATCCCTTGAGATCCCGGACCCGGCATTCCTGGAATCTGGATTGGGTTTGTGCCCTGAAACATGTTTTGTCCTTGTCCTTGAGGCGTCGCGCCCCAACCGGAACCGGTCAGCGGATTGCTCATGGATGACATGGGTTTCCCTAGAAAGTGTTCGAGCCGCGCAGATTCGCGCCAAGGTTGTTGTAGCCGTTGAGCCAGAACTGCCAGTAGTCTTGATTCCCGTTCGTGGGTTGGCTTGACTGAGGTTGGGCTGGCGGAGGTGTCGACGTGTTCACCGCCTGCCCACCCAAAGCGGCCGAGAGCAAGTCCGTGGGCCCGCCCATGACTGGCGCGTTTCCACCGCCCGTGGCGTTACCAAACAAGTTGCCCGTGGGATTGAAGCTAAGATTCCCTCCCGGACGCGAGGCCAATCCTCCGGCATAGGTCGCCAGATCCTGACGGTAGGCGTTGTCATACGGCCCTGAGCCAGTGGCCCTGACGGTCTGGGAGCCAATGACATTGGGCTGGGTTCCTGTGGACGGTTGCCCCGGATTAAAGGACTTTCGCGGAGTTCCCGTACTGGCACCGGTCGTGTACGTGCCACTCCCGCCGCTTGGGTTCAGAGAGATACTGCCTGGATTCATTGCCATAGTTAGCTCGGGGGATCGGCAGCAAAGCCCATCTGCACGCTGCGAAACTGGTAATTGACTCCGGGCGTTGACGGGAAATTGACTTGGAATCTCAATCTGCGACCCATAACGAAATTCACTCCGCCAATCCTGAACAGTTCCGGACTGTGCCGAAAAGCCAGGCCGGAAGTGGCGAAGTCAGGGTTTCCGCCAAGAGTCGAAGAATCATTCACGCCCGGTACAAGACTGACTGTCAGAGGGGAAACGAACGTGTAGAAGTCGTCATCAATGCCCTGCACGGCGAAAGACCAGCCATCGGTTGCCAGCATGGACGGGTCACGGTTCGTATTGAAGCGCACCCACGCCGGTCTTGTCAGAACGAATGGATGGTCATTCCCCCAGGCATGGGTCAGAAGCGTTCCATTGGGCACGGCGATCTCGACGCCGGTCCCACCTTGGAAGAAGTCGGCATCTTGAATTAGGTCCACTTGTCCGGTTAAGAGTCGGACGATGCCGGCCTGCTCGTAGACGACTTCCAACGAGTCACATCGAGGAATCCATGTGGGAACGCCGCCGATGACTTGTGTGGTTCCCGGCTGGAAGACAAACCATGCCGGGGAATTAGTCGCCATATCGAACGTGAAGTACGAGGGCGAGCCATTCGAGGCCAATTGGTCAATGTCGAGAATCAGCAGCGTGTTGTTGTAGTTCGCGCTGTTGGCCGGGACCGCGACCACGAGCCAGTTCCGTGTGTTGGTGTGGTAGTACTTTACCCGGCATAAATTCAGTTTCGCAGGAATGATGGAGTCGAGAATGTCTTGGACAGGTCTGCCGATATTCCTGGGGGCGTACTTGTCAGTGAACAGCCAGATTTCCGCATTGGACGTAACCCAGATCGCCCCCAACGGCGTGATGTCCACAGCGAATGGAGACGCACAGCCAAGGTTGTAAGGCAGTCTTGAGATCGTTGCTCCCTGCTGAGCGGCAGCATTCGACTGAGCAATGCCGGTCACGGTGTTGTCAGTCAAAAGTCCAGTCAGGCGAAACATGTCCTGCTTGTCCGACCAGATTGCCGCCGAGCCGGGGAATTCGATCATGCCGTTCATGGAAGCGTTCTGCATTGGTAGGGTGACTTGATTCAGTGGGGCGAATGACTCTTGTGGAAGGCCTACGGTCGTGGATTCCTGATTCGAGTAGAAGAACGACTGCCCCGCTCCCTGAACTCCATAGACGACCAACCGGCCTTGGTACTCATTGACGAATTGACCTACCGGAGGAGGAACGTTGTTGGCTTGGACAAGCTCCGTGGTGAATGGAAAGTTGGGCGGCTCGGCATCGGCATTGTCGTTGAAGAACAATCCGGCAAGGGACGGATCGATTTGTGTGGAATCCCAAGCGTTTCTTGCAATCCGGAGGTAGGTCGCCTGTCCGTCTGCCGTGGCATAGAGACGGATGTGTGTGGCCTGCGGGTCGAAGACAATCCAAGGTCTAAGGTTGCTTGATGATCCCGCCCAAGGAGTCGCCAAGTTTAGCGAGGTCGGGGACGATACCGAGACGATGCGGCCCAAATCTCCGTTCAGATCCTGCCAAATATGCCGCCCTACCCATGCGGACGTGAATTGCGTGTTGACGCCAGTGATAAGCGTGCTTCCATGGGTACTGAAGATCGTTCCCGGCTCGACGATGTTCAGGAAGCCTCGCTGATTGGTGTACTGAATGTACTGAGTCGCTGGACTCGGGGCACCGACGTGGAACTTGTTGGCGTTTTCCCAAGCGTAGGCATAGCTTCGGCCTACGGCCTTCGTGATGATGTTGTTGAGTGTCCCACCAAGAGAAGTTGTGTCTTGCCCTAACTGAATCCAAGTGAAGACAGCTGTTCCGTTTCCGCTGGTGATCTGGAATGATCCGTTAAAACTAGAGTCCGCCACCCCTGTCACATTGAGAATGAGAGGCCCGTTCGATTCGTTCGGGTATGAAGTCGCCAGCCCGAGGGTCGCGGTGACAATGCCATTCGCCCGCGTGATCGATGTGATGGCTTCGCTTAGGACCGTATTCGTGATGACCTGCGGTGTTGAATCCGGCGCATCCAACCCCCAGCCTTCAATGGTCGCGGCATTCGCCAGCCGTCCCGCCATCTTCACTTGCCCATTCATCTCATAGAGAATGTTCCCCAAAGCTTCTCGCGACCATGGACCATTCAACTGAGACGACGGGCCACCCAAGGGATTGACGTAGGGATTCAGTCTCACCGTCTGGGCGTATCCGGCATTCGTGTCGTAGGAGTAGAGCTGAGAATTTTGATCGGCAATCAGATACGATCCGACTCCCGGCAGGCCAAAGTACTTGAACGTTGTGTACGGAAGGCCAGTCGGAGTTTGCGTGTAGACATTGGCAAACCTTGCCCTTTGCACGTAGCCGAACGGACCGCTGAATACGTTCGTCGCCGCTGCCCACATCTTGGGATTGGTCAAGGTCGGGTCTGTGTAGCCGTTGTATCCGCTACTCAAACCAGACAAGACTTCCGCTGGTGCAGCACCCTGAATTTTCCGTGAGGCCCTAGTAGGCATTAGCGAAGGAACGTGCGATTACGGGCGTTGGCAATCGAGCCGGGGAAGCGAATCTTGCGTGCTGGGTTGTTGCTCTGCCGCTCTATGAGCGCATCTTTCATCATCTGGATATTGGCCTGCGATTTGGCCGTCCACTCACTCGATCGAGCATCGTCCCCGGCGACCGAATACATCGCCGCTAAAGCCAGAGACGCGACGACTCGGATATGCTCTCGTGGAATCTCGGGAAGAGTAGCGAGCACGTAGGCATTGTTCGCCGCCAGAGCCGGATTGACCGCCGTGACCGTTGTCAGTGTCGTATCACTTGGAATCGTCGCTACTCGGTAGATCTGCCCGCCCAGAGGAGACGTGCCATTGCAGACAAACTCCGCAAGGATCTCTTCTTGTCCTTGGATTAAGGGCAAGGAACTTTGAAAGTCCGGCTGCAAGAGGTTGGTGAAATTCGTGGTATTTCCCGTAACCGTCGAACCGGCAGAAGACACGGTGCCGTTGGCAAGAATGACCAAGGCGATCGGCCAAAAGGTATAGGTGACTTCAATGGTCGTCCCGACCGCCAAAGGCAGGGCCACATTCAACTGGTTACGCCCACTCATCCAACAGTCGTAGGGACCGGTCTGCGATGGGGTTTGGGTGGGATTGGCGTTCAGGGCTGTGAACTCCGGATCGGTCGGGCTCATGAAGTTCGATGGCATGAACAACCCGCCGCCCGGAGCCTGAAATCTTACCTTACTGATCTGGTAGAGCCTCGCGGAAACAGCCGTATTCAGGCCCGCATCCGCGTTGAACATCAGATCGTATTGAGTCTGCGCTTTGGTAGTGACGACCGTCTTGATGTTGGTGAAGTAGTGGTTCTTGAGTTTGGTAATCTCCTCCCAAACGTGGACGTAGCCTGAATTCAATTCCCGGAGATATTCCGAGACATCGTATCCAGGCACTCTTTGGGCTAAGTATTGGTAAAGCCCAAAGGCGTTCGTGGGCGGGCTCTTGAGAGCCGGTAATGGTTGGACTACGGGCATCGGCTAACGCCGCGCTGCGGGAACCTTCACTTCTTCTGGCTGCGGTCTGGTCAAAATCTCTACCGCCTGATCGATGCCTTCCTTGTGCGTCTGCGACAGGGCTTCCTTGATGGCCTTGGCAATCATTGCCGCTGCCTTCGCGCCCGGATCGCGTTTCGCTTCCAAAGACTCGACCGAGTAAGGCTTCTTGATGTCCAGGATGTCGTAGCACTCGTCAATGTACGGAGTCACCGGATACGTGCCTTGGCGGGCAATGGCGACTTCTCGTTGCTGTTCAAAGAACTCAATTTGCCGCTTTCTCCAATTGAGATTCAGGTTGGCGCTGGTCGCCTCCAGGGTCTTTTTCTCAATCTCGGACGGCTCGTGATCCAGGAGGATGACGCCCATTTCCGCGAATCTTCCATCCACGATGGGCTTGAACCGGCGAATGGGAATCTCGATTTCCTCTCCGCGCTTGTCGGTCCAGTCCCTACGACGTAAGGAGGGATAGGTGTCTTCCAGTTTCACCCACTTTTGCTTAGGGACCGGAGGGAGGGCAATCCCGCCCCACTTGATGTAGAGGCCGTCCGGGGTGTATCCGGGCTTCCCTTGAAAGTCAGGATTGGGGAGCGCTTCCGTAGAGTAGATATGCCACGCCATATTCAGTTTTCCTTTCCAAATGCTCGGTCCCACCCTCGACGGTAGGCCCAAGTCGATCCAATCGTGCAGCCTTTACGTTCCAACCCGGCATGAACCAGAGGTTCCGCCGCCGCAATCCACTCGCTCTCATCGAACGAAGTCATGTCATTCAACGTAATGGCTTCTTTTTTGTCTGGAGGGCAGAGATGATTGACGAATGCTCTTACGCCGGCCTCGCGGTTGGGATAATTCTCCCTGTCGGCAAGCTTGAGTTCTTCGACATCTTTCTGGGAGACTTCCGCAGTGTCGGTTGTGCGAACCTTGTAGGGGTTGCCAGAATCGTCCTTGCCGACAATATCCAGCCTGCCGTCTGGTCGCTTCTTGGTTTTCAGGTTCCAGGAAGAAGGGAGTTCCATTTAGCCAACGAGCGCCCAAACAACGGCGGTCGGTACACCAGCTCCGGCATAGCCAAACTTGAACAGCGTCCCGGCACCCATGCCTGAGACTTGGTAAATCGCCGCGAACGTCGTCGCCGTATCTCCGGTCAACTGCCCCGTGACTGCCAAGGTCGGAGTCGTGGAAGCCGGGATGACAAACCACGTCACCCCACCGTCAATCGAGCCTTCCAGCGTAGCCGTCGTTCCGGCTGTCCCTGTGACTTGAACGAGAAGGGCTCCCTGATTGTCTCGCGTGGGCTCCGGAACCGTGAAGGCAACAGCGGTATTGGCCGCAATCAGCGTTCCGAGCTTTGCCGGAAAGCCCCGAGTCAGCTTGACGACCGCCGTAGGGATGGGCGGACCGCTCGGAGTGAGGATGTCAACTGTTGCCGAGGGCATTAGTGGTTATCCTTCGAGTCCGATCGCGAATCACTGCCCTTGTTAGTGTTCGTCGCCTTGGCCGTGGGATTCTCAAACTCAGGCACGTTCCCCTTGGCTCGGGCATCCTGATCAAAGGTCGAGCCGCCCCAGTTCTCCTCATCGCCGGATGGACGCAGAGCGCTGGAGGAAATCTTCTCCGCCATGGCATTCGTGTCTATCCCGTAAATATCCGAGAGTTTCGGCATCAGCTTGGGCAGTACTCAAAGGGATAGTCGCCCCGGTTCTGATCCTGCGTGTAGGTTGTCGTCAAGGTCGCATTCGTCGCTCCGCCATTCACGGTCGTATTGAAAGACGTGAAGTCGGCAGCAGGAATGACCACGGCGAAGCGAATCCCGCCATTGGGATTCTGGAAGATCATCTGGACATTGCCAGAGGCCATCTTCAGGCCAATGACCGAGATTCCAGGGATATTGACTGGCATCGATTTCTCCTAGTAGAACCGGATTCTGATTGTCGCCACGAACAAGTGGAGGTCGGTCGTCGCCGTGACATCCACATTCGAGTTTCCCGCGCCCGCGACTGCCTGCGATTGCGCCATCAGTTTGTTGGTAGCCTTGTTCCAGACGGCAGCAAAGGAAGTCGGCCCCGCCGTATTGACCCAATCGTTCGCCACGTCGACAGAGACCAGCGTGGAATACGCCCCGCCGTACATGGTCTGCAACTGGGCGGCGGTGAAAAGGTATCCACCCGCCGGATACGAGTTGTCGCCAGTCACTTCAATGAGATCCTCGAAGAACGCTCCGGGAACAACATTGGTGTGAATCTGGCTTGGAATGAGCGATGCGCGTGGCGCGAAGGATGCAGACATTTAGCTACCCCTGTTTCCCGTGATTGCCTTCTGATTTGGCCCGGTCATCCGCCTCGCCCCACTCATCGAGAGTCGGGGTGGGTACGGAGAGCTTGGTATCGATGTCCTTGGCGGCTCCCTGCGGATCACCACCGTAAATGTCTTCATTCAGTTTCGGCATAAATTCTCCTAATCAATAGCCTAGTACCCAGTTGGCACGCTCAATCCGTTTAATTTTACATGCGCATTTGGTATGTACGTTCCCAAGTTACCCCGGAACAGTAGGTACGCCACGAAAGCATCCGTGTACTGCCCTGCCGTCGCCGAGGGCACCTGTCTCAGGATCGAGCCCGTGCGATCGTCAAAGCTCAGTTCGCGGGCAACGACCTTGAACATCAAGTCGCGGTCCACGGCAAAGATGTGATCCTTCGGGCAGTCCGTGTCGACAATCCACGGGAAGCCTTCCCACTCGACGGCCGTGAAGCCGAGATCGAGTTTCTTGTTGGCATCATTGAAGCGTTTCAGCGTCCAGCCCATATCCATGTAAGCGTGCAACTGAGACGGATGTGACAGGAATTCGAGAGTCGGCGAAACTCTGCCTTGAAGGATTTGCACGGTCGCCAGCATCCGGCGCAAGTGATCTCTCGCCAGAGCCGGAGTCCCTGACAGAGCGATGACGCCGGCGTTGTACTGCGAGTTCGTGGAGCGGTTGACGTTCTGGAAGGTCGAAGCCACCGTACCGTTATCGACAATCAGTTTCAGGCCAGCAATCGTGTTCTGGAACGAGTCGGAAGCACCCGTACTTGCCGTCACCGTGATTCCATCGCCGTTGGCCGTGGTGAACGCCACGTTGGTTGGGCCGATGACAAAGTTCGTGCCGGTGGCGTCTTCAATCGGGTTGGTCAAAGAGACGATGGTTCCCGTACCACGTACCGTAGATGTCAGGCCGTTGTGGATTGCCACCGTCATGCCGGGGCGAAGCCAGTGCGTGCCTTCGATGGAACCCGAGGCAACCAAGGTCGCGTTCACCGTAGTCGAAGTCAGCACGGCCGTCCCGAGAGTCCCAATGAAGCCCGTCCCATCGAGGAACGAGTAAATGTTCAGGTACTTGATGGCGTTGATGGTCGCCATCTTGATGTTGAATGCCAGGGCGCGGGCATAGGTAGTCGCATCATTGCCGGCGGCGTCGAGCGCGGCACCGGTCAACTGCACAGCTTCGACGAAGGAGAAGAAGCCCACGAGAGCCGAGGCCAGGGCTTCAGACCCGCCCGTTGGCAGAGTTCCGCCATCAGCGAACCAGTCAAAGTTCGCGTTGGGCTGAAGGTGCGTGGGAATTTCCATGCCGCGGTTCGAGATGGGAATGCCTTTCCCGTCCGCATAACGGTTCCAGAGGACCGCTGCCGTGTTGAATTGCTTGGAAATTCTGGGGTTGAAGTAAATCTTCATCAGCGGCATGGCCGCGGTTAAGTTGAAGGCTGGCACTGGATTCACTCCTCAATAGTTAGACGGCTGTCTGTTTGAGCGCAGTGGCGAGGGCATTTTCCGTCGCATCCCAACTGTCGTCCGTTCCCTGAGGAATCTTGACGTTCATGAAAGGATTCGGGCCAGACTGAAACTCCGAGAACGCTCCCTTTTGCTGGGCCTCTCGTGTCTTCTTCTGGTCTTCGATCGACGTTTTCTTTTCCGTGACGAACTCATCGAGCACGACCTGGAAGACTTTGGCAACATCCACAAAGTTTCCCGAGGACGCTCGCTGGGCCGCGCCCGGATCTCGCCCTAATTCCACATCCACACGCGCACGCATGTTGCGAACATCGGCCTTCGACAGACCGAGTTCCTTGACTTCCTTGAGATTGAACAGGTCTTCGACTCTCTGCTCATAACGCTGGCGGGTTACGGCGATCTGCGCTTGCTGCCGTTCGGTTGTCCGCTCATGCTCCATGCGGTTCAACCTTTCCTTGAGCGTTTCCACTTCACTGTTTGGAACAGAGTCTTGCTTTCCCTTATCGCCCGGAGTTTCTTTCCCTCCATAGCGTTGCAGGAACGTGTCGGCCATCGTCTCGAGGAATCTTTCTCCTGCGCGGGGATCGGCTCGTTCTAGCGTGTTGAGGAATTCGGAAGGATTATTCTGAATGGCGTAGCGCAGGGCATTGAGCGCTTGCGGGGCCTGCAACAGATCGTTGAGTTGTTCCCGCGTGTAGCCGGATTGCAGGATGATCCTGCCAATATCGGCGGCATCGGCCGGGATTTCTTCCACGATCCTTGGAGACTTCAGTTCTTCAACAACCTCCGGTTTGCTTTCAACCGCAGGCTCGGCCTGAACTTCGGGCTCGTTGACTACTGAATCTCGCAGTGTGGCTACGTCGTCAGACATATTTTTCCTCTCGCATGATTTGACTTAAACGAATTCCATTGCAACTTTTGATATCACTATTGCGATTACTCTCGATCACTTCGTTCAACAATCGCGCCATCGTCACGCCTTGCCGCATGGCCTTGACACACAAAAAGTCGTAGTTCGCCGTGGTTAAAGTCAGGATGTAGCGAACCTTTGGAGTTTTCTTCGAGAGGCGTGTCATGTCAGGCGTTGAACGTGACTACCATTCCCACTGGAAGGCTGTGGACGATGAGGTTTTGCCATGGCTCCTTTTTCCGCTCGCTGCTGGCGCTTCACCGGATTGCGGGGCACTTGTCCGCCATGCTCTTGCTTCTGTCCTTCCGGCTGCTTGCCGCCTTGTTCTTGAGGCCCACCTTGGGGTTGTCCGGGCGGTGGACCTCCGCCAGCCTGTTGCATGGCTTGCTGCCCGGAAGCCTGCACCGCGGCAGCCATCGCCTGTTGCCGCGCCATGTTGATGATGTGCATCTGTGCGTGCTGTAAGACCATTTGGGCCAGTTGGGGATTCTCATCCGCCTCGTCTGAGTTCAGAAAGTCCCGGCAAATCGAGATATGCACCTGATCGTTGTCTCGGATCATTTGCGGTTGCACTTGCTGGCCGTTGGACATCTGCTCGATTTCTTTCCACTGCTTCTTCTGATCCATGTACAAGTCGTCTAACTCAACCGGCAAATGAAACAATTCCATCATCTTCCGCTTGACTCGTGGATCTTGCGGGTCCAAGGCTCCGGAGGCGACCGCCTGCGACATGGAATCTTGCTGCGAGGGGTCGATCGGCATGACGCGAGTCACAATCGTGATCCGGTCTAAGTCAATAGCTGAGCCTTTCAGTTTCTGGAACTCCCACTTGCCATTCAGTCCCATGACAGCGTTGACTCGTTCGTCTAACCAGTTTTCGGCGGCGAGTTTGAGGCTTTGCCGCGCCCAGAGTTCATCTGCGGTTTTCCAGAGGACGAGGTTTGGTAGCAGAGAAGAGTCTGATTTGGCGGCCATAGACTCTTGGCCTCCGAAAGTGTTAACTCCCGGTTGATGCAGTCCCACAGCGGAGGGAGATACCCGCGAGTGAAAATACATATCGCTGAGATGAGAATTTCTCCATTGCCAGGTTTCTTGGGAGAGTGACTGGCTTTGGATGTTGTGGATGGCGTCCGAGACCGGTTTTCCTGCGGGCTTGACTTCGATGATCGTGCTCGGGTCGTTGATGATGTCATTCTTGTCTACCCTTTGAGAATCAATCGCCAGCAGGGGCGCGGAGTTATAACCCTGATTGCGAAGGATGAGGCGGTCCGTCTCGTCCAGTTTAAGCTGTTCCGGGATAATGTCGTCGTCGCCGTCGCCCCAAATCCTTCCGGGCACCGGAATGTATATGTAATGCGTCCAGTGGTTCTCGATAGTGTCATTGCGAGCTTCCAGCAAGGTCTCGCCAGTCTTGGCTCCATACAATCCGTCCGGAAACTTCTTGGCTAACTCCTTGTCGAAAAAGTAGAGCGATGGTCTAAGGAACCCCTCGATGAGCAACGCCTTGGCGGCGGCGGTAGCTCGCTCATACCATGCAGCATATTGGGTTGGGTCTCCGGGAAGATCGGCCAAAGACTGAAGGTAGATGAGTCCCAGATCGCCGCCAGTTGAGTAGGCTTCTCCCCCTCCCTCATCACCCGCCGGCGCCAGTTGTAGAGATGGGTAAGTTGATTGAAGTGCCAGCCGGTCCACCACTCGATTACGAATAACAAAAGGCGCGTGCCAGAGATCATAAGACGAACTCCGAATGTAAATCTCCATCGGGTTGACGACTTCCGTCATGATCTCGCCGCGGGGATACTTCACTTCGTTGATCTGTTGCGGAAGCTTGGCGACGACCGGCGGGATGTGCTGTAAGATCGGCGTCTGGCACATCGGGCAGACATCGAAGTTCCCTTCCATCGGCCCATGGTTCGGACAAATCGATCCCCCTGGAGACAAGAGAACGTCTTTGTCCTCGTAGACCGGGGCCGTGACATAGCCGTACCGGTTGTCTTTCGAGTAGTAGGTGTACCGGAAAGAGTTACCGAAAAGTCTTAGATAGATGGCCTCAATAACGCGCAGGTAGTCGTACTTGACCGACTGCTTTATTACCGCCAAGGCTGCTTTGGCAGCTTTTGATGCGGCTTGCGCTTTGGGATCATCCGAGGAAGGGTTGGGCTCAATCAGGGGCTCATTTTGAATGTAGGCCCGGACGCCGTGCAGAATCAGAGATCGGTAGTAGTTGTTCGGGAAAGCGTAGTCTCCCGAATCCTGCATGATGACATCCCACGCAACGTTGATCTCGGACCACTCCAGTTCGTGGTAGCCCTGATAGATCAAGGCATTCCGCATCCACTTCCGGGCGAATTGGATTTTCTCGAATGATCCTTCCCGGTAGTAATACTCCAAGAGCCACAAGATTCGTTTCTCGATCGGCTCGGTAAACGGATAGCCGCGAACGATATCTTGGGGTTTGGGCTTCTCGGTCTTGGAGCGGATGATGGTGTCCCGATTCTTGAAGAAATCGGTGACTTTCCCGCCAATGCCGGAAATTAGACTGCCTAGGCCCTGATCTGTGGATGCCATTTACTGTTGGTAGGATTGCACTGCTTCGATTCCATCGAGAACGCGACGCCGGTTGAAGTCACTTCGGGGACGTGCCCAGCGTAGTTCGACCGCCGTATGACAAATGCCCGGTCGCTGAATGATGGCGAACCGTCCACGACCTGCGGAGGTGTAGATTACCTTGAACTGTATCTTGATCATCTTGGGCTCACTGTCTTTGGGAAGGAGTTTTTTGGAAGAACTGTGCCCCAGGGATGGGGATCGAGATTCTTTGGCGCTTGTCAACGCGAGGAACCACCGGCTCGCGCTTAATCGGTGCTTCCATATTTTGCGGCAGTATCCCGTACTGCGTCCCAAAAGCTCTCATCCACTTCAGCCGTTCGAGGTGATTGAGCACGAGGAGCAGGACTACCACTGCCGCCAGGGTTACGACCAGCAAGACTATCAGCCAATTGAGAAAGGTCACTGTATACGTCCTTGCCGTATTTGTTGGGGCTTTCTATGTCGAGGAAATCATCAAAGGTGTCTTTGCCCACAGCACTCAACTCCTTTGTAGCGATCAACCCCATGAAGACTATCCACGTACACGAGGTCTTGGGCCATGCGTCCGCACCAATGGCACCGGCCGCCAGATCCGGTCGTATGGGGCTGGTAGCGATTCACCGGAATCTTGGGTACAGATTCCAGTTCCTTCGCTTCCTGCGCGACGCGGGCTTCAAGTTCGTCCACTAGCGCAAGACTCCCACATTCGGGCCGGTGAAGTGAAAGAGGAATGCCAGAAGTCCGCAGGTGTAGGCGAGTCGCCCAATCTCCTGCAACTTCGGATTGGCACTGAGGGCGTACATGAGCACGCCCACCAATGCGACCAGCAAACTCAGGTAGATGATCATGCTGACTCTTCCACCTCATCCACTTCGTGCGACTTGCCACTGACCGCATCCGCCGCGGCTTGCCATGCGGCCTTGTGTTCGTCGTTCGTCGTTTCCCACGCCGCTTCGACTCCCAGAGCTGCGTGATACGCTTCGAATGCCATTTTTCCGTGATCCATGATTACTCTCCTATGAGACTGCTTCGGACGTAGAACATGAGGTGCCTTTCGCTTTTTGTTCATGCGGACCTCCGCCCCTTGGATGCCGAATCACTCACCATCGTTCACCTTGAATCGCTCTTGGGCGGTCTGCCATGAAACCCAGTCGTCGTCCACCCAGGCTGAGCAACAATCCATGTTGTCGGTATTCCTCTGGAGAACTCGGCAGAATGCCGTATCTACACCACGCTTGTCAGCCTCGGGTGACATCCATAAATCGCAGTCGTCTCCGCCATTGCGCCCGCCGCAGCATGTTCCCGAATACTCCAGCCCAACCTTCGGCGCGTTAACCCAGCCCAGCCCAGCGTCACTCGGATCAAGGTCCGCGATGGATTTCTCCACACCATAGTTCGGATCACCCTTAACCCAGTACCCGCATACAGGCCAGTATTCGACCTGCTTTGAATCCGGAGTCGCCTTTGGGGGCCAGATTAGTTTGTGAATCTCAATCTCCTGACTCATCAACTGACAAGAGCGTCCAAAGTTATAAAACGCGCAGTTCGTGCAAGAACGTGGTTCGTTCCCGGCAGAGAGGGCCGAAGAAAACAGCACCTGCCCATTGTTGAGGATAGGAGGCAGTTTCGCATCAGGGGCCGAGATGATTCGCCGGATTGCGTTGACCTTACGCAAATGCTCCGGCTTGTACGTCAGGAACCCGTCAGTCTTTTGCATCGGGCTTAGTGGGTTTCGCGCCCTTGTCAAACTTTAGCTTTAGGGAAACCTTCTTAAGCTTCTGAGCCTTAGCCGCTTTCTCGGCAACGTTTGTCACCGGTCCGAGGGCCGCGCCTAATCCGCCGACATTGCTCATTTCTTCACCTTCTTGATCTTGTCTGCTTTCTGTTGCTTGACGCCTACTGTTGAAGCTGCGGTTGGAGTATCGCCAAATTGACCTGCTAACTGTTGGGCATAGCCGACACCGGGAGGTTGCGGGGCACTAGGGCCGGGATACATGGCCGATTGAATGTGCTGCATATAAAAAGGATCATCTTCCGGGCTCGGGGTGACGCTTTTAATCCCCGGAGTCAGTAAGCGGCCCCAAACATCCATCGGGCCGCCGGGGCGGAATAGGGTCAGATCAATCGGCGCGGGCATTCTTGACCTTTTTGATTTTCTGGGCCTTCGCCTGGTTCTGGTAGTTCTCGGTATTCATCGGGGCCGAGATGCGATCGGTCGACGCCGACTCGGTATCCCATCTGGGCTTGTAGAAGTCATCATTCGGGTTCGTCAACTGGCGGCCGCCCATGACAATCTGCTGGGCCATGGGGTCATAACCTTGTTGGGCGGCTTGGATGGAGTTTTGACGGGTCTGATACATGTCCGGAACCTGAGCTTTTGGCGCTCCGGGCACGGTCAGGTAGTTCAAGAGGCTGCGTAAAAGGCCGGGAGAACTCAATCGTTGCTCGCAGGGATCAATTCGCCCTTGGCGTAATGACTCTCAAGGACTTTTCCGAGGCGTTCCATCAATTCGTCAGGCTGCAAGACGCCTTTTTCGACCAAAATCTGTTCCAAAGCCTCCACCGCCGCCGAGATTGACCCAATATGCATGGCGAAGTGCGCGGTTTTGATGTGTTTTCGCGCTCCACGCACGACTTCGCGATCAACTTTGGTGAAAACCGTCATTACGCTCTTCCCACTCTCATGAATTTCGAGAACGCCGGCCGCTGAAACTTCCGCGGAGCACTTGCCGCCAGCCTTGCCCACTCTTGCACCGTCCTCGGACTCGAATCCGAGACATAATGCGGCTTGAATTTCTCCATCTTGTCCTTGTATTTCTCGAAATCCTTCCAGTACATGACCGAGGCCATATCCAGAGCCGGATTTTCCCACAATTTTGGCGGGCTCAACTTCTCGGGAAGAGGTCGGAAGGTATGCAAGGCATACCGTATGGCATCAGGGCTATGTGAATTTTCATGGCTAGGCTCTCCAGTGGCTGTCCCACCCCGATCCTTGGCCCATTTGTAACCAGAAAGCTCCCTTCGGGTATGGAGACAAGCACTGGAAAGGAAGAATCGTGGACTTCCCTTTCGTCCCTGCTTAAAAGGGTGCTCCAGTCGGGGATCAATGTGCATGTATTGGGCGGTTTTGAAGAGTCCAGGTCGGACCTCCTTCATGGCTGGCGAGGCATTAATATCGTGTTCGGCTAATTCAAGGGCCGCTTGGCGGTTGGCATAGTCGTAGGCCATGCCGTCAACGGGTCTGGGCCCTAGCTTTGAATGAAGCTCGGTGGCAATATTTCGGATGAGAAGTGAATTGCCATAGACTTCTTCGAACTGGAATAGCATCCCATTGGGCGCAACAGCCACAAGAACACACGCCCACGGATCGATGTCGCTTCCAATGTCAATGCCGACGATGACTGGCCAGCTCTCGGGAGGATTTGGCGCACCCCCAAAACACGCATGACCCTTGCTTGCATCCCAGACATGGGTATCCTCCGTGAATTCCTTGTAAACTAAGTCACTGAAGTCCGAGAAGTTGCCATAAATGAACCGGTCCGCCCAATCCGGCGGATACGTGTTCACCATGTTCTCAATGTATTCCGCTGGAAGAAACGGATTCTCAAAAGTAGACGCCGTGATCCCTCGGTTGTTTTCCTGCCACTTGGACTTTCGTTGGGGATCGAAAAAATGCCGCCAGATCCAGTCATGACCCGCGGGGTTCGAGGCCAGTCGGACCATGTGTCTGGGGGCAGTTTTGCGCCGCAGTCTCGACAGGAGCAGGAAGTAGATCTCTTCAGACACTTCGGTGGCTTCATCGACATACGCCGCACTCAAATTCATGGACTTGATATGCCCGGCAATCTTCGGGTCGGTCATATCCAGGTGCTTGAAAATCACCACATGCCCGTTGGCAAACGTGTAGGTCTTTTTCGTGTCCGCCCATTCCCCATACCCATCCGGGATCATCTCCAAGAACGTCTTCATGGTCGAAGACTCCAGAGCCGGCATGTTCAACCGCCCAATCAAAGAAAATCCGTTCGGATCGTTGGCACAGTTCAGAATCGCCGTCGTGACCAAAGCCACAGACTTGCCAGAACCCACGCCACCAACGTAGGCCGCATTCGGCTCGGCACAGGAGATAAACTCTCGCTGTTTCGGCATCCTACAAGGGTCGGCCTGGATCGCGTCCAGCGCCCCGTAGAGGTCTAATTCACCTTGGAAGATTGGCACTGGACTTATTGGCTAGATGACGCAACAGGAATTCCATCGCGAAAAACGCACTGCCCATCTCGTACTGGTGAGCCTGATTCAACCCATCCTTCACCAGTTTTACCAACTCAATCTCCGACCCCGGCTGGCTCATCACCGCTTCAACGATCGCCTGAGCTGCCTGATTAAGACTGGCTCTATCGACCTGTCCATTCGGTTGACCTGTCTCGACGATATTCCCTAAGGCTAAGTTGCGGTATGGATTCGTTTGGTGATTCACGTCTGTTCCCTCAGCCATCTCTGCATCCACTAAATCCCTACTTTCTTAGCATTTCCCGTTCCACCGCAGTAAACAAGTCATCTAGTGCCGGGTACTCTAGCTCGCAGGCCTTAAAAGCGGCACGTACTCGCGAGTCCATGAGAACCGCCCAAATCTCAGTCCTCGTCGGCTTTTGGGCCTCACGATCTCGCAGCACGTGACTAGGCAACTCGTCCCCATTCCGACTCCGATGCGCCAGCGCCAAAATGCGCCATTCGTCCCTCGCCCATCCCATGTACTCACCGGGATCATGATCCTCGCCGCACCAGCACGTCACCCGGGATTCCCCAACTGCGTAGACATGTGCCGTGTTATTGGCTTCCATGATCGCTATCTCTTCTCGCGAGTACTCCTGATACTTCACCGGTTCTGTCTTAGCCATCTCTGCATCTCCGAACTCGTCAGCCCCGGCGGCGGAATCATCTTCGCGGGAGGGGCATTGCTGGTGATGCGCCCAACTTCCTCAGTGCCGCCGAGAACTCGCTCATCCGTTCCCGGTTGTTCTTGCACATTAGCAGAAGTTCGCTGCGCTCTTGCCTTAGTCGAGCGAGCCGGTTTTCGTTCTGCCGTAGCATGTTCAGTTCCTCGTTCAGCGCCTGTTCCAGAATCGCTACCACGCTCATGTTCCCACCCCGTCGCCTTCGCCAGTGCCGTAAGCACGTACTCGCGCTGTGTCACGCCCTTCTTCGCTGCTTCCACGTTTACCGCCCGAAGCAGTTCCGCACTCACCCGCCTCACGTGTATCTCTGACACGCTAAGCATGATAAGCAGTGCACACTGGATTAGCAAGTCAAGACTGCGGCAACAATCTCAGCCATCTTGTCCATTTTCCTGACCGCCTCCGGGCTTCGCGGCTGCTTCGATGCCGCCTGTGTTCCCACGGAAGCTTGGCAAGTCATTGATTCTCCGGAGCGTCAGGGGGAGCGGGCGTGTCGTGCGTCTCGGCTGTGCTCGGCTGGCCTTCACTCAACTGTGCTTGGATCACGTTGGCACCCTTGACTTTACGCTGTTTCTTCGCTGGCGGACTCACCACCAGGTTCTGAATCGCAAGCTGCAAGCGGTTGTCCTGATGCAATGCACTCGCAGGCTTGCCAGCGTTGGGATTCTCCGCGACAAAGGGCTTGCCTTCCAAGCGATCCCATAGATAACGCAGGACTTCGAAGCGCAGACGCTCGTCACTTGTGGCAATAAGCTCTATCACTCTTTCCCTAAGATCAACTTGCTTTAGAACGAGCGCCGCAGTGTTTCGGGATAAATGCTTTGCCCATTTAGGCTTTTGCCCAGCGTTGATCCTTTTCCCGCCACGCTTTTTTTCTTTTGCTGCTAAGTGCTTTTCGAGCTTCCGCTTAAGTCTTGGCGAGATGTCGTCCGGAATCTTCACTTCTGGCGCGATTTGCTGTGTGCTCACAGCTTGGCAACCTCGTGTAACCACTCACTCGACACGTTGAGCACGGCGCGTCCGCTTCCTTCCCAACGAATAAATTCCAAGAGACTTCTAGCCAATTCGCCACGACCAGCCAGATGACCTTCGTGCCAAATGCGCCACTCCTCCTCGGTCATCTCTCGCCGAGCGATACGCGCTTCGTTTGATTCGCTCGTCACTTGTTCGTCCAGCTCCGTGTACTCGCATACGCCTCAACCCCAATGGCGCCCCAGAGAATCAGCTTTTCCAGCCTTGAATGCTTGGTTTTGTGGGCGAAATAGGCCGAAGCTAACACTAGTGCCGCTGTCCCGGCGAAATAAGCCGCTCGGCCAGCAGTCGTATGCGGAATCAACGGGTTGGATTCGTAATGCACTGGCATGGTTTGATCTCGCTGCGTAGCTAAGGCATCTGAACCTTGCAATGCGAGAAATACAGGGATCTCCAGGCGGTTTTCGCGTACAAAGCTCTTGTGCTTTCATTGGATGCACGGCCAGAACCAGACCCAGCCCAAGAAGGCCAATGTGGTAATGACGACCCCAGCCGTAAATCCAGTCCAAAAGTGTTGATCGTTGGTCATTGGGGAGAGAGCCGCTCCGTGTCTGAAACGGCCCTCTATGCTCTGGCAATTCCGCCGCGCCTCCTTTCCAGCGTCACAGGATCAGCGTGCGCTCGTCTTTGATTGGATAGGAAGTGAAAAACCAGTCTGGCGTTCGTGGGGGCTCGAGCTGGGGGATCTCAATGGGTTTGTGAGATTGGGCGAGGATTTGCACAGCTTCTCGAATCGCGACTAGTTGAATGATGTTGTGCGCGATCCGGCGAGCCAGGTTCTTGCGTAGCAACGTTTCGCCGGCCGACTTTTTGACGTGGCGATACGCTTGGCTCTGAGGGTCTTGGTGAGCCTCTAGAACGAAGTACTTAGCCATTTTTGGGAATAGTGGGCCCTGATGTCTGAACCGTTCAATACGGAACGATACGTTTAATTTGGGGTGCGCAGACTTCCCTGAAGTTCAACGCACCCACCCTCAGCGGCAACGTAATGAATCGATACGCCTCTCTATAGCAGAACTGCCAAATACTGCAAGAAAAAGTTGATTACTTTTGGGCCATTACCCACAAGTGCTTGAGGGCGTGGCTAATAAAGCGTACAGAATTGTCTTGACATATACAAGTGGGGCCACCATAATACCCACCGTGCCCAGCACTAGACCACAATTCAATCTCCGGTTTCGCACTAAGAAGCAGGCGCTTGACTTCAAAAGGGCGGCCAAAATTGCGCGGATGACCCTAAACGAATTCATTCTCCGCACGGTTGAGGATCGCATCCAGCCCCCGATTAAACCTGTTTCGCCAGTCCCAGACTCAACTCCGCCACAGGAGTTCGCTACCGCTTAAAAAAGATTCCCATGGCTCTCAGCGCCCAACTCGATTCTGTCAAATTGACGATGTACCTGTTATCAGAAGCTGGCGATTTGACAGGCGTTTTCGAGAGCCATAATCGGCCTTTCGCTCTCTCTTCGTCCCTCCAGAAAAATACAGCAGACTTGACGGCTCGACACTGGACCTCTGGCCTCCCATTCCTTTCGGGTCTTGCTCTGAAAGGACAGATCCTCCCCATGCCCAAGCGCCAAAGTGCGCCATCTTGTTTGGATTCTGTGAATCCGGACAGCCGCAACTTCGTCACTCCTTGCACCAACGCCAGTGCAAGTCCCGCTAAATCTAAGGTTTCCTCACGAGGAAAGATTACTCATTGTTCCAGATTCGTTACAGACGCCTGTGTGCTCTCGGAACTATCGCGGCAGTTGATTAAGTACGCCGGGGATTTGGCGGCGTGCTCGGAGCGGGAAACCCTGTTGCTTGACCTGCTCTGGCTTTTAGTGTCCGGCAATCAGCACGTAGAGTCCGTCCTGTTCTACCTCTCGCAAGAGGAGATGGGCGAGTCCGATGTTTGGCTCCGCGACGATCTCAGAATCTCGTGGCTTACGTGCTTATACGCATTCCGAGGCTATGCACAACCTCACGTAGCGGCCACCTACCAGGTTCTTGGATTACACCCCAATCAAGTCTTTGAAGCGATGACCGAGAAACGCAAGTCGTTGCTTAGTCAAGAGTTTGCCGCTTGCAGCGCTTCCCTACAGATCGTAAATGAGCAGGCGGCTATGGGCGGGAGTGTGTCGGGGAAGCTTCCGCCCAAAAAGTTACCAGAGTCCGTTCTCGCAAAGAAGGCGGGTGTCGCATGAATACAGGCCTGACTATCACCGACTTACTCCATATGGTCGAGCAGCGTTTGGTTTGTATTGGTTGCGAGTCGCCTCAGACGCTCATTGCCTGCCGCAACTGTCACAAGTTTGTATGTGCCAAATGCCGCAAGGATCATACCTGCGGCTCTGGCGATAACCCGTACCAATTCAAGTACTAAGGAGCACATTTTACCATGAAATCCCACGCGTTAGCTCAGCAACTTATTGAACTCGGCAATTGGATGCTTACACGTCCCGAGTTCGAGACGCTAAACAAGGAACATTCCCTTTACCTCGGTAACTATCGGGGCGAGAAAGAAAAATTCATCTCTGCGGCTAGATCGCTGGGCTCGCTGGAAAAGATTTACGACGGATCGGAGGTGGAAATTCGCACGACAGGAGCCCCTCTTGAACTCTGGGCACGTGTTCAGCGCAACACAGTTTGCGTCAAGGTCCAAGAGGAAAAATGGGAATGCGAACCACTCATGAGTGACTCCGAAATCGCTCAAATTGGAGCAGATTGATCTCCGCGTAAGCGCCCTCCCCCATGGATAGCGGAGCAGGATTGGGGGCCTGAATCATGGGGATTCGGCCTCCAGACTGAGGAACTTTTATGAGCAAGGATAAGAGATTAGTTAGCACCGATGCGCTAGAAACACTTGGAACCATTATCGGTGACCAAGAAAAGCGTGACGCCATTCATTTAGCTGTGGAACCTGCCGTAGCAGCTCACCAATTACGTCCCGGCGATGATGTCGGGTTCGTTGAGGGCGGCGTCGGCTCGTGCGATAACCCTGTTGGCATTGTCGATCCATTTCTTAAGGGCTTAGTCCGTAAAGGCCAGCGATTTTGGTTAGTAGTTTATCCGCGCCAGATCACTTCACTCCGTCATGTGTGGACTCATCCCAGTTTCCCAGAAGAGGTGAGCGGCGGTATTTCACCTCTTAGTTCTTCGGAAAAATGGCTTAGGGATTACGCGGCATCTATCCCGGAGCATTATGACACCCTCATGGAGCACGCCAAGTATTGGGTCGAAAGTGAAGGTACGGATTATTGGTGTGAGGGTGGCAGGTTTGAAGGCATGAGCGTTCCAGATGAATTCTGGCTTCACTACGAAACCGTCACTGGAACTCCGGTTGCGCCCGAAGTGAGGGGCTCGTTCTTTACTTGCAGTTGCTAAATGGAGTTCCAATTGACACATAACCAAGATTACTGGCGTAAGTGGGAAGCGGAGCAGTTAGCCCAGAAACGGGAATGGCAGACTGCCGAGATTCCCATGCCCTGGTGGATGGCCGCCGGATGGATAGCCTACTTCGCTTTGATTGTCGGGATATGCACGTGGTGGGTAACGCAATGAAATACCTCTACTTGGTTCTGGCGAGTGTTTCTCAGGCGCTTTTATGGGTGTTGCTCTTATGGCGATGAATGATCCGATTGGATTGACGGTGTTCGTGATGGTTGGGTTTCCTTTGTGGTTAGCGTTGATGCGCGTGTTGTGGAAGGGATTATGGCGATGACCTTGGCCCTTGTTCCCAAACGCGAACGCCCAGTCGAGCCCTTCCAGTTGAGTTGCTTGACGTGTGGCAAGTGTCGCGAGATCAGCGCCTTTGAGATTGGCTATTTATTGGTGGCCCAGTTCTGGCCGAAGTGCAGTGGCAAAGGTTTGAAGTTAGAGAGAGTCAACTAGGAGAGCGACGATGAAAACGATTGAAGCACAATCCGATTTACCCATTAATGAAGCTTTGCAAGTCAGTCCGAAAACGCCCATGGAAATGCTGGCCGTAGCTGTCACTCGGGGCGCGACGATTGACGAGCTGGCGAAGTTGATGGACCTACAAGAGCGTTGGGAGAAGAACGAGGCTCGCAAGAAGTTCGTAGAGGCCATGAATGCTTTTAAGACCAATCCCCCGTCGATCACGAAGAACAAGACGGTCACTTATGGCTCCGGGGATCGGGCGACGAGTTACAGCCATGCCACGTTAGACCATGTTTGCGAGGCCGTGACCAAGGGCCTGAGTGAGCATGGCATCTCGCATCGCTGGAAGGTCGATCAGGACAAGGATTCCATCAAAGTGACCTGCATCCTGACTCACGATATGGGCCACAGCGAAGAAACCACGCTGTATGGCTCGCCCGATACATCGGGCAGCAAGAACTCGATTCAGGCGATCGGTTCGACGGTGACATATCTGGAGCGCTACACGCTGTTGGCGGCTACGGGCCTCGCTGCCGCCAATCAGGACAATGACGCGCAGGACGCCGGCACGAATGGCGAACTCCAGGAGCGCATTGACTGGCTTGGCAGTGCTCGCAACAAGGACGAACTCAAGAGCCTGTTTCAGGATGCCTATCGGATGTTTGAAACCAATCCGACCGCGTTGCGGGCGCTGGTGACTGCGAAGAATGCCCGCGCCAAGGAGCTGTGATGCCAATCATTGAGGATTTGGAACAACAGTCCGCCGACTGGCTCAAGATGCGCGTGGGAATGGTCACGGGCTCTCGTGTGGCGGAAGTCATGAGCTTCCTTACCCGAGAGAGCAAGAACGGCAAAAAGGGTGACGAGACAGGTGATCGTAAAAAGTATCGCTACGAGATTGTCATCGAATGCCTCACCGGTTTGTCCGCCGAAACTCCGCTGACTAAGGCGATGGAGTGGGGAATCCTCACCGAGCCTCTTGCAAGGGAGGTTTATGAGATGGAAACGGGCCTAGAAACGCGTCCTATCGGTTTTGCCATCCATGACGCCATCTCCCGGTTCGGAGCCTCGCCTGACGCACTGGTGGGTCCGGACGGCTTACTTGAAATCAAGTGTCCAACGACCATGGTTCACCTGCAATACGTAGAAGCCGGCGTGGTCCCGGATGAGTATAAGCCGCAACTGCTGGCAGAGATGGCCTGCACCGGGCGGAAGTGGGTTGACTTCGTTTCCTTCGATCCGCGGCTGCCCAAACGTCTCCGCTTGTTCGTTAGGCGCTTTCATTGGGACGACAAGGCGATCGGCGAGATGGAGCGGGCCGTTGAACAGTTCTTAGTCGAAGTCGATCGCATGCTTTTGCGGTTGCAAGACGGCGGGGATCTGACGGCCATATTGACCGCTTCCCTGCCCAATCAAGATTCACAGAGGTCGCTCTCCGTGAATCCCTGAAGCGGCTCTCCATCGGGCCAAGCGCCTAGCTCTGGGTGCTTCGTCTTGGAGGGCCGTCTCAGGGGAAATAGGTAGGCACTTTGAGGTTTGATTAGTTGCCCAGGCCGCTCTGTATTCAGTGGAACGTTAAACAGTACTTAGGCGACAACAAGGTTCTCGCAATGGATTGGGATGCGAGAGGTATGCACGTCCATCTCTTAAACATTTCGACGCAGGAAGATCCCCCCGGCACTATTCCTAATGACATGGCCGCAATTACTCGCTGGCTAGGCTCCCCTTCAGATGACACCTGGAGGCGGGTTAGACCACAGATATTTGCCGCATGGACTTTACGAGGTGAGCGATGGGTGAATCCTGGCATGGAACGAACCTTCGACAAGAGAGCGAATTACGCTGCTCGTCCCCAGAACGGTACCATATCGGTACCATATGAGAACGATAATGCTCTCAAAAACGTCTATATAGGTTTATCTACTAATTTAGATTCTAGTAAGTCAGAATCTAAACCTTCCAAGAAAAAGAAAGTAAGAGCAAAACCCCCGCCATTTGTGCTTCCAGACTGGATTCCCAAGGAACTTTGGGATGCATTCGAGGAAATGCGTGTCCGCAAAAAAGCACCGATGACGGATCATGCTCGCAAACTCAAAGTCAGGGATCTAACTGTCTATCGCGCACAGGGCTTCGATGTAGTGCAAATGATTGAAAAATCTGTATCTAACAGTTGGACAGATATTTATCCGCCTAAGAATGGCACAAACGGAGAAACCAAACATGACGGGAATCGTGAAGCAATATCCCGAATCTCTGAAGGCCTTTACGGACCGGATGGTAACGCAATTGGCGGGGGCTTACTCGAATTTTCGACCAAAGGAAAACCCTGACCAGGCGCGAACTTACATCGAGGCTATCCATCGCATGGTTGGGGAGTTCGGATCTGGAAGGACCGCCGCCGGAATTCAGAGATCAATTGATTACATCCCGGACTTCGTGCCGACGATCGCCAAGATCCGCGAATTAATACCCATTCCAGCGTCCCAGATGCAGACCTGTACCCTCTGTCATCCTACCGGGTTCATTCGAGCATTTGAGGGCCGCACGATCTCAGGCAACCCAATCGACCAGGATCTGGGAGCGGTGAGAAAGTGCCCACACGTTGAAGGCAAAGGACCGGTCGTAGACGATCGCCCTGGTGAACGTCAGTACGGCACCGGCGACGTAAAGGCTCTGTGGAGGATGCACAAAGCCAAGCGAGCCCAATTAGGCAGGCCTATGACCCTTGCCGAACAGACTCAGTTGCTGGACGAGTTGGACAAGAAAATTGATGGCATTGAGCGCAAGTCGCCAAGAACGGAGCGCCCGAATGCAAACCAATCCACGGCCTAGGCTGATCCCAGACGAAGCTTGGCAAGCTCTCTGTGAGCGCGAGTTGTACTGGAAAGACATACAGGATGAGTGGATCACGCTCTCCGAAGTGTTGGTTGAATCCACACGAAAGGAGGGCCGGCGCTGCAAAAGTAACGAAATTCTGCGGAGTTTCGGAGAGTGAACACCGGGGCGGTTCCAGGGTCGGACTGCCCCGGATAAAAAGCCTATGAAGCCCTATTACGAACATGCCGGAATCACGATCTACCACGGAGACTGCAGAGAGATTCTGCCAGCACTTGATGCGGTCGATTGCCTGATTACCGATCCACCATACGGGGTTGAATTTGCCGGCAAGATGACGAAGCATTCCGATCGGCGCGGCGACCTGGAAGTCTACGACGACACGGAAGCTTATTTCCGAGATGTTGTGCTATCCGGGGTTGGTTTGGCGTTAGGCCTGTGCAAGAGGGCAGCAATTTTCACCGGGACTAGGCGACTGCACGAATACCCGCCGGCGACCGATATTGGCGGGATTGTCTGCCCAAACGGAGCTGGCAGGAGCGCATGGGGATTTGGCTGCTTCCATCCGGTTGCCTTCTATGGTACGTCGCCATTCATGCAGGAGGGGCTAGGGGCGCGCCCGACTGCCCGGGCCATCTATCACCCCGGAATGCACGTCACGGGCGAATCCTACGAGCACCCATGCCAGAAGCCGATTGAGTTCATGACATGGGTAGTCGAAACCGCCAGCCTTCCCGGACAGACCATTCTTGACCCATTTGCAGGCACGGGAACTACGCTGGCCGCGGCAAAACAACTAGCGCGCCGCGCCATCGGCATAGAGATCGAAGAGAAGTACTGCGAGATCGCTGCCAACAGACTGTCGCAGGAGGTCTTCGACTTCAAGTGAAACCAGAGCCAGGTTCCCAAGTGATCTATGTCCGAGGATTGCGAAAGTACAACGCTCTCGTTGTGTTTGCCATGGATGAGCCGAAGCCGGAAATCACGCTGGTCTATGTTTCCCCTCGGGCGACGACCATGCGAGCCATACGAGAAGTTCCTAGGGTGCCACACAGAGAAACGAGGCAGAACGCTTTGGATGCCTACTGGGATTGGCCGGGAGAGCAGAAGTGATCCGGAAATCCAAGCGCACGTTGGCAAAGAACCGGATGTACCGGGATCTTGATGCGGCCTGCCGCCAGAGAACGGTCATCGAGCGAGACGGCAACACCTGTCAGAGATGCGGCAAGAAACATGGCGAGTGGGATGCCGAGATTGAGCGGTACGTGGTGATTCAGTGGTCCCACATCAAGGGGCGGCGTTATCTGGCGCTACGTTGGGATGACGACAATTCTCTGGCGCATTGCGACCGTTGCCACGCATGGTTTGGAAATAATCCAATTCTCGGACTGGACTGGTTTGCCAAGAAGTTCCCGGAGCGATGGGAAAGAATCGTTCGGCATTTGCAGGCTGGGCCGATCAAGATCAACGTGAAGTCTATGGTTGAGGAGTTACGAGCATGAAGTTGCATTTCATCAAGTCCCCTATCCCCTTGATCCCGCACGTCAACATGCTGGCCCTGTGCGAAAAGCTGGTGGAGAATGCCGAATTCCAGATGGACGACATCCTGTTGCCGGGAGGCGATCTCAAGCAATTCCTGGATTCTAGGAACAGTCTAAGCGATTGCCGACTCTGCTTGCTGAAATTAGCAGAGATGCCAGCCGAACGAGCCTATTTGTATGGAATTGTGAGTGCCAGAAAGAGCAATGCCGCGTGAGCATCGTGGCAAGGGGAGCGGGGCTCTCTTTGTCGAGGTGCTTAGGTGAGTAAGCGATCTTGGATTTGCCAGTGTGGGTCGTACTTTCGCAAAGACGAACTATGCGACGGTTGCGGTTACTGCCCCAAGTGCTGCAAATGCCCAGAGACAATCCTCGAAGATTCCGAGGTCGATTGGAGCACGGACCCCTTGGGGACTCAGGATTTGGGATTGGAGAGCAAATGAGCGGAGTTTATTACAAAAGTTGCGATGAATGTAAGCGCCTGATTGCGATCAACCCGTATGCCAACTTTGGCTTGTACGAAGATCAGACTAGCCAAATAGACGGAAGAACGGTCTGCTGGCAGTGTGCCGATAAGTTGGTGAAGTCTCGCGGCTTGGTGCCTTGCAACAATCGTCTCCAATCGAGAAGAGGGAGAAGTGAAATGAAGCAGCAAGCGCGGGAAGCGCCGAGCAACGGGTACTACGCATTGTGCGACAAGTGCGGAGCCAGATTCCCCCGTGGCGTATCGTCGCCATACGTGGGCGAGTGCGAGTGTGGCGAGAATGTTTATGTGGAGCGCGCCCTACCCTGCGAGACGAGCGCGGGAGCGGAAAGGAAGATAAGCGAGTGAGCGACACGAGACAGGAGCGCGATCCATACGAAGTCACTTGGCGCGGTAAACCGAAGTCTGCCGAGGCGATAGCTCGCGTGATTGCCTACGATGTGGCTGGGATGGCTCCAACTCGGGAACTCATCAACACGTTGAAAGCTTGGGCCGGGGCGATTAGGAAGGTGACGCGATGAACACGAGACAGGAGACGTGCCCGCGATGCGGCAGTAATCACCCGGACGTACACAACTCTATTCCGCGAATGATTAAGGCCGGAGACCCGCCAGGAAAGTTCTGCTTTGACCCGTGGCACACTCTCCCGCCTCAGGCTCCGTCCGCGCCGATAGCTAATTCTTCGTGGAAAAAGTGCGGGCATCCTGTCTATCTAGGGACAGATCGTTGCATGATGTGCGAAGCCGCCGCCCCGCCAGCAGTTCCGGCTGAGCGCTGTAAGCACGATGTGTGGGCAGGTGACTATTGCTACCAATGTGGGGGCGCGCCCGACACTGAGGTAGCGCCAGCAGTTCCTCGGAGCGCCGAGCCGCGCAAGTGTATTGGTAAGCCGTGCTGTTTTCACTTGTTGCCGGGTGAGCCGCATTCATGGAAGTGTGAAGCGTTATGGCTTGACGAGCAGCTTGCCGCCGCCGAGCGGGAGAGCGAACGCGAAAAGAAACGCGCCGAGACTGCCGAGGCCGCGCTTGCCCGAGTCGTCAGGGAACGAGATGGTCTGAAAGATGACTTGAAGGAATTCCAAAACTTGGATGAGAGGCGCGACAAATATCCATGGAGAAAAGAATGACGACCGGCGAGAACATCGATACCGCTCTGCATAAACTGATTACTAAATGGCGTACAAGTGCAGACCGTTCATGGGAAATGTTGCTGCGGACTAATTCCGCAAAGGAGCCTGAGTGGGCTGTCGAACTTGAGACTAATGCCAACGATTTACGAATGTGCGCGGATGAAGCTGAGGCCGTGCTTGCCGCCGCACAGAAAGAGATCGAGCGGTTGCGGGAAGCAATTTCGTGGGCGTTGGGATATCCACCGAGAGAAGGCGAGTCCTTCAGGGAGCGCCGAAAAGGCGAAGGCGCATATTGGTGGAGATCGGAGTTGCGGGCCCGCGCCGCTCTCGCTCAGACACAGGAGATCAAGTAAAGGACGATCCGGAGCGCAGACCCTAGAAAAGTAGCGCCCCGGACGGAACATTCACTCAACGAAGGAGAGAACGTATGCGAACGATTGTAGCACTGTTGTTTTTGTTTCTCCCACTCACCCTCAACGCTCAATATTCAACAGCCTATGTATGGGGCGTTAGCGACCTAAGCGCCAAAGCCTCCTCCACCAACCTCTGGTACGAGCTGCCGGGAGGAGGAGTCTGCAATATCCCATCGCTCGGCAACGACATGTATTTGGCCTGCGCTGCCAATGGAACGACGACGCCGGGGTCAAACAATGTCATTTACTACTACAACACATCCACGCATGGCTGGGGCCAGATTGCCGCTTTGGGGTCCGGATGGGTAGGGCTCGCCGTTGTCACTCAAAACAACATGTACCTGTTAAAAGCCTCCACGTTCTGCACGCAATACAATGGCTACGCGCCATTTCACTGGGATGGGACAACGCTTACCGCGCTCTCAGGATGTGGCACCAAAATTCAGGCGGGCGACGATGGCACAATCGTGCTCGTCAATTCTTTGAACAACATGTACTACCTCCCGCCCGGAGGCAACACATGGCTGCAAATCGATACCAGTGCCGGATGGGTCTCCGCCTCCGCCGCTGATGTGAATAATATGTGCGGCGTGAAAAACGGGCAGGTATACCAGTACTCGTCCTACACCAGCGGGACATTCACGGTCTTGCCGGCACAACCCTTTGGGACAGCCGTCTCTTGCTACATAGGGAACGATCCAAATTTGGGAGCTACGATGTATGCGCTCTCCACTTATCAATCGGGCCGACCTGTGCAAACATATGACGCCATCTCGTACTACGATTTCACCACGAACACGTGGGTCTCTTCAGTCCTTCCCGATGCCAAGTCTTTCGCCATGTCCTCTGTCAGTAGGTGGGGAACGGTCCTGTTAGATTCCGCAGGGCATCCGTGGCACTTCAACGTGTATGGAACGTATCTCCAGGGGACTACGACCGGGAGTGTGAATGGATGCCCGCCGCCCAATCCCTGCACGGGCACAGTCGTGCATACCGGCACGATTCAGGTTAAACTACCGGGCGGATTGTATGGAGCGCAGTCACAGCAGGCCGTGTGCCCAACGTGCGCGATGAATGTGTCCTCGTTTGATGTCAGTGCTTCGGCTTGTGACTTTCTCTTTGGAGACCCCAATCAATGTACCCCTACGGCGACCGGAACGGTGATATGCAGTGAAAGTCTGGCGAACCTAGGAGGAGGGGCTAGCAGTAGTCCACCATCGCCACCGATGTATGTGTACTCTGAGAATTACACCACGTTCAGTGGAACTCCTAACATAACTGCTTCGTACGCCTATGAGCCGGGAGGATGGCTGGCAACCGCTGAATGTACTCCTCTTAAAAGCGCTTGCAAAGAAAACACAGTGCCCTATTGCTTTTCGAACTTCGAGAAATTTACCCATTGGCAAAATCCAGCTACACAGGCCCAGATGGAGAAAGAGGCGAAAGATGATTGCGGCAAGGGGCCATTCACTAACGTTTTTGTCTATGTTCCAGGACACCCGGACTCGTGTACAAACATAAAGGTTGATAAATATGCGAAAATCCCAGGGAACTGCTTCTAGTAGTGGGTTTCAGATGCCAGATGGGGCGCTCTATGGCCGACCCCTTGATCCTGAGACTCCGTGTCCGACCTGCGACAAACCAATCGTGAGTCACACGGACGAGCAGTTAAACGCCTGCGTTGCCATTGCTAGGGATCGGGCGCAGGGATAAATAAGAAAAGGCCCCGGCATAAACCGGGGCCCTTCCTCTCGATGATTATGCATTTTACACAGGAGGCAGGAAAATGAAAGCATCGTCAAGCCGTGACAGGGCAATATCACAGCGTCAAGTGGAAAGAAATAAGAGCAGGCTTAGTGCACGATTCCGCCCGTTGACGGAGGCATCGTGGTTGGTGGCATTTGTCCGGGCTTCAACAGTCCAAGGGTCGATAACAATTGGATCGTCTCCCTCGCTGCTCCTCGGAAACTCCACTGACAATTCTCAAATTTACAATTGGCCCACTGGTAAGGCCCGCCGTCGAAGAAAAGATGGCAATTTGTCAGCGTGCAATCGTTGAAAACATGCTCCTCTAGACGGTAGGCGGCGTTCTTCAGTTTTTCATTGGTGTGAATCGTTATCGGCATTTGGGGTCATCGCTTTCTCCCCCTCGGAGGCCACGGATTATACGCTCGCAATTTCCCTAGCGGGGAAACGCGTCACTGTATCGCGTCAGCGTAACGGGCACTTTAATGTGTCAGTGCTGAGTGGTATAACGTGATGCGAGGGGAGTGCGGAGGGCAGGTGAGTTGAACACCGTTCCTAGCGGGAACTGCGGTTTATAAGACCGCTCCTGGTACCGACCAGTTGCCCTCCGATCCCCTGATTCGAGCATTGCCCCGATTTATGTGCAAGGGGCTAGACCTGTGGATGACTGTGGAAATGGAAGGAAAACACGCAAAAACAGAGGAAAAATCCAAGGTCAAGGTGTCAAAAGCCAGATTCGATGCGGTTTTGGATAAACTTATTAAGTCACATCCAGTAACCCGCGCCACCCCGAAAAAGGGCATCAACCATAAAAAGAGATAATCGACGTGGTACTCATGCTGCGCGAGGCTCAGCTTCCGCAGGTCTCTCAGCCTCTAACGTTGCAACGAATCCAGTACCGGCGGCGAAGGTCATGTTTATCACCCTGTATTCCGGGTTGTCCGCTACAAATTTATTCACTGCTTCCTGCAAGGAAGCTACGCTGGTCGCTTCGATGAACTTGTAAAAACTCGCCATATATACCTCCAGTTCCAGAGAAAACCTCTTACGCGGCGATACATTAGCTGCCAAGAATGCAGCCAAAACGCATTGCTTGAATGGGCATCCATTTACTGATTCCAATACTTACGTAACTCCTACCGGAACCCGGCAATGCCGAACATGCAAGGTGGAGAAAAATCGCAAGAGGCGTCAAGTTGCGTCGGGTACCGACATCCCTCCTGCTGCCCAGACGCCTTCAAGCCCATCCTCCACGTAGGCGCTTTTCACGTACTCATTTGGTGATAGAGGGAGAGAGCCTGTCATCTGGAAGTGGGGCCAGTCCGGAAACGTCCTCCAGGGAGCTCCCGGAACCAAGCCTTGATCCTGTCCGGCCGTAACGATCTTCCGCCAGACCGGATGATTCACATTCCAATCCGGACCAAGCGGAGTCATCGGTACAACGTCTACGGCGAGGCCGTAATTGTGGTATGACGAGCCTGCTGGCGCGTTGGTGACTATTTTCCCCGGAGCCGTTCTGCCTTGAGCGTATAGGGACGCCTGCTCGTCCCACGTGCGTAATCCTTGCACCACTCGGATGGCGATTCCTTGCGCTGTCAGGGCTACAGACATAGCCCTGATCTTGGTGGCAAGAGTCGGATGAACTTGGGCAAGTCTCTGCTCGCTTATGGTATCCATTTACTTCTCCGTGGGGGCGACTTTGGGCATATCAATCTTGCTGAACCCGAGAATGAAGCCGCTGGAATCAATGAAATGATCGACCGCGAAGCCCATCAAGGGAGCCGTGCCATAGGTGACGGGAATCAAGTGGCCGATGACGCTACCAAGCATTTGTGGGGAGATTTCCCAGAGCATCAGGCCAGATCCGTCCAAAAACAGCCGCCAGCCCAGATCGTGCCAGTTG
>Ga0209579_10000658_pt1 | contig 32316 bp, 29 predicted proteins | sample Coa_R1_2_FD_187152 | JGI IMG/M metagenome (GOLD analysis project Ga0209579, IMG submission 187152) | Surface soil microbial communities from Centralia Pennsylvania, which are recovering from an underground coalmine fire - Coalmine... | ecosystem: Environmental > Terrestrial > Soil >... | reverse complement strand
GCCACGCAATTGATTGCGGATGCGGAAGCGAAGAAATTCGCGCAATCAAATAAACTATCTGGCGGAGAGAGAGGGATTCGAACCCCCGTTAGGTTGCCCTAAACCTGATTTCGAGTCAGGCGCCTTCGACCACTCGGCCATCTCTCCGCAACTTAGCATTATATCGTGTGAGGTCGCTCGAGTGCCGCGACTCGCGCCCGTACGTGACGAACTCCGAGCACGGAATCGCGACGGACAATATGCAATGCCAGCGCCGCGTCAGGCGCAAAGGACGACAGACGTAGGACGCATCCGACGCCGTCCCACGCGCATTGCCGATGCCATTTTCGGCGTCGCTCGGACGCGTCGCGCGTGCGAAACGTGCTTTCCTATCCGCTTCGATCGTCGACGCATTCGCATGCATCTCTCGGCACGCGCGTTCGTACCATGGTTCGTTGCGACAGCGGTTGCGCTGCTCTCGGCATGCGCGACGATGCCGCCCGGCGCGAATTATCCGAAGACCGAGTCGGTCGCGCTCGCGCATCCCGAGGACACGGCGATCGGCCGCAAGGTGGAAGCGCTCGCCAAGTCGCATCCCGGGCTTTCCGGCTTTGGCCTTTTTGCGAGCGGCAGCGCAGCGTTCACGCTTCGCGTGCAGATGGCGAACCGCGCGCAGCGCACGCTCGATGTCCAGTACTTCATCTTCAAGGACGACGACTCGGGCCAGTTGCTGATGAGCGCGCTGCTGGCGGCCGCCAACCGCGGCGTGCGCGTGCGGCTGCTGATGGACGATACCGAGGCGCGCGGACAGGACGATCGTCTCGCGACCCTGGCGGATCATCCCAACATCGAGGTTCGGCTCTACAACCCGTTCTACTACCGCGGCTCGATTGCGTTGCTGCGAGCCACCGAGTTCGTCCTGACGATGAGCCGGCTCGACTACCGGATGCACAACAAGCTCTTCGTCGCCGACAACGCGATTGCCGTCGCCGGCGGCCGCAACATCGGAGACGAGTATTTCGATACGGGAGACGAGCTGCAATTCGGCGACTACGACGTGTTCGCGATGGGGCCCATCGTGCGCGACCTGTCGAAGAGCTTCGACGCGTACTGGAACTGCTCGCTGTCGATCCCCGCCCGCGCGCTTCTCGGCAGCAAGGCGAGCCGCGCGAAGTTCGTACAGGTGAAGGAGCAGCTTGCCGCGCACAAGCAGGATATGCGCGAAAGCGACGAGGAGCGTGCGGTGCGCACTGGCAAGCCGCTCGATTCGCTGCTCGCCGACGACAGTGGCATCGTATGGGCGAAGGCGCAGGTGCTTGTCGACAGCCCGGACAAGGCGAAAGTCGAGAACGACGACGAACCGGGTGCGCTGTTCCGCCGGCGATTCTTCGAAGCCGCGCGCGATGTCAAAAACGACCTTCTGATCGTATCGCCGTATTTCGTTCCCGGCGACAAGGGATTGGCGTTGCTCGAGAAGCTTCGCGCGCGCGGCGTTCGTGTGCGCGTGCTGACGAACTCGCTATTGTCAACCGACGTCCCGGCCGTGCACGCAGGGTATAGGAAGTATCGCGTGCCGCTTTTGAAAGCGGGCGTCGAGCTCTACGAAGTGAAGCCTTTGCCCGGCAAGCCGCATCCGGGCGGTGGCTTGCTGAAGACCCCGAGCTCCGGCCAGTTCTCGCTTCATGCGAAGGCTTACGTCTTCGACCGCAACCGGATATTCATCGGCTCGGCGAACTTCGATCGTCGATCGCTGCATCTCAACACCGAGATCGGCCTGATGATCGACAGCCCGCAACTTGCGCAGCAGGTGATCACGCGCTTCAACACGATCGCAAATCCCGCGAACAGCTTCGTGCTTGCGCTCGAAGGCGATCCGCGGGACCCGCGCCTCGTATGGAACAGCGTCAAGGACGGCAAGCCGATCGTCTACGACAGCGAGCCGGGCAACGATAAAGAGCGTGAATTGCTGGTCGACCTCTACGCGCTGCTGCCGCTCGACGACCAGCTATGAAACCAGTGCAGGGTCAGACACCACAAAAAGGGGCCAGGGTCGAATTTCGGGAAATTCGACCCTGGCCCCTTTTTCACTTCTTCGCCTTCTCGGCGCCCTTCTCTCCAGCGGGCATCTGCACGTTGACCGTCTTGCCTTTGGCCTTCTCGTTCGCGACGTAATTGGCGACCGCCCGATCCTCGGCCTTCGTCAGCTCGGCCTTCTCGGCGTCGGCGGCGGCTTTGTCCTTCGCCGCTTTTTCCGCCTTCTGCTGGTCCGTCATCGGCGCCGGCGGTGGAAGCTTGGCGACGGCGATGCCGAATGCGCCGACAACAATCGCGGCCGTGATCAATGCACGTAGTGTGGGGTGCATGCGTCTATGCCTCCGGGATCGGCGCGATCAAACGGGCCGCGTCGCAGGCGCGGGTGCCGTTTCCGGTGCCGTCGCCACCTTGCCCGCCTTGACGTCGTTGTACCAGTAGAGGTGATGTTCCTTGGCCCACGTCTCGTCGACGTAGCCCTGGCTCATCGCATCGTACGCGCCGACCATCCCGAGCGTGCCCATGTAGATGTGGCCGAGCGCCGCGATCATGAAAAGCGCCGCGATCGACAGGTGCACGATGTTCGCGATCTGCATCGTGCCGCGCGTCTGGTTGAAGTTCGGGAAGTCGAGGACGAGTCCGCTCGCCGAAATCAGGATGCCGGCGGCAAACAGGCCGGCCCAGAACCACACCTTCTCGCCGGCGTTGAACTTGCCCGACGGCACGTCGTGCTTCGACACGAGGCCCCCGAAATGGCGGATCCAGTTCAGGTCGTAGCGGCGCCAGACGTTGTCGCGAACGAACGTGAAGAACAGCAGGATGATGCAAATGACGAACAGCGGGCCGAGGAAGTTGTGGAGGTTCTTGCCGAAGATCGTGAGCCACGAGAACAGCGTGTAGCCGATGAGCGGCAACAGGATGTTCTTCCCGAACGTCATGATGAGACCGGTGATCGCAAGCGCGACGAACGTCCATGCGGTGGTCCAGTGGATCGCCATCTGCCACGCGGTGAAGCGGCGGATCTTCCGGCCGGTCGGCGGCTCGTGCAGCCGCAGCGGTCCCTTCCAAAGATAGAAGGCGACGATCGCCAGGAATACGATCACGAGCGCCCACCCGGCGTACACCGACACCATCGAATTGCGCAGGGTGCGCCACGTCTGCCCTTCGGGCTGAATCAGCACGTTGGTCTCGCGCCCGCGCACCGTCGTCGTCTGCGGCGCGCCGGAGCGTACCTCGCTCCACACCGGCTGATTGTTGAGCGGCTGCACGACCTGTCGCTGCTGCTGCTGCGTCGCGTAGCTCGCGTCGGTGGCGTTCGTCGCCGGCGAGGTCGCATCTCGGCCGACCTGAGCATGCGCAGCACCGGCGCTCACGAACAGCAGTGTCCACAAAACTACGTCCAAAGCGACGAGTATCGCCTTGGAAAGCGACCATTTCGTGCGAGCTCTGCGTGGGGGCATGGTCACCATCCGTCAATCGCGAAGCCGCACGTATTCGTTCTGGTTCTTCGCGCGGTTGTCGATCTCGTTCTCCCATTGCTGCTTGTTGCCGTTGAACGGCGGATTCGCGAACGCAGGCGTGTCCGGCTTGCCCTGGTAGGTGCCCTGCTTGTAGTTGATCACCTGCGGCCGCTCGCCGCAGCCCGCGAGGACGAACGCGAGGGCCGCCGAGGCCGCCGCAAGAAGTGCAATGCGTGTCGTCACGATTTGGTACCTCCGCTCGCAGGCGTCGTTCCCGGCGCCGGTGCATTGCCTCCGCCGGACGGCTGCGCGCCACCGGTTCCGCTAGCCGGCACCTTGTACGCCGTCGCCCAACCCCACACTTCGCCGCCTCGGCCGCGATGCGTGACGCGATCGCGATAGATGTTGGCGATCACCTCGCCGTCGCCGCCGAGCAGCGCCTTCGTCGAGCACATTTCCGCGCACACCGGAAGCTTGCCCTCGGCAAGGCGGTTGCGTCCGTACTTCGCGAACTCGGCCTCGGACCCGTCGGGTTCGGGCCCGCCCGCGCAGAACGTGCACTTGTCCATCTTGCCGCGCACGCCGAACGCGCCGGTCTGCGGGAACTGCGGCGCGCCGAACGGGCACGCGTAGAAGCAGTAGCCGCAGCCGATGCAGAGGTCCTTGTCATGCAGGACGACACCCTCCTCGGTCTTGTAGAAGCAGTCGACGGGGCAGACCGCCATGCAGGGCGCATCCGAGCAATGCATGCACGCGACGGAGATCGACCGCTCGCCCGGCACGCCGTCGTTCAGCGTGACGACGCGGCGGCGGTTCACGCCCCACGGAATGTCGTGCTCTTGCTTGCAGGCGGTGACGCAGCTATTGCATTCGATGCAACGCTCGGCGTCGCACAGGAACTTCATTCTGGCCATCGTCGTATCTCCCGCGTTACGCCGTGAACTTCTTCACCTGACACAGCGTGGTCTTCGTTTCCTGCATCATCGTCACCGAGTCGTAGCCGTAGGTCGTCGCGGTGTTCACCGCTTCGCCGCGCACGATCGGCGACGCACCCTCCGGATAGAACTCGAGCATGTCCTTGCCCATCCACCAGCCGGAGAAGTGGAATGGAATGAATGTCGTTCCCGGACCGACACGATCGGTGACTTGCGCTCGGACCTTGAGCTGCGCGCCCGTCGGCGTACTGACCCACACGAACTCGCCGTTGCGAACGCCACGATCGTTCGCATCCTTCGGGCTGATCTCGACGAAGTTTTCCTGCTGCAACTCGGCGAGGATCGGATTGCTGCGCGTCTCCTCGCCGCCGCCTTCGTATTCGACGAGCCGACCCGAAGTCAGGATCAGCGGGAACTTCTCGGCGATCTTGTCGTTGACGTTCGCGTCCTGCACCGACTTGAAGAGCGTCGGCAGGCGCCAGAACACCTTCTTGTCGTCGTGCGTCGGATATTTGGCGACGAGATCCGGCCGCGGCGAGTACAGCGGCTCGCGATGCTGCGGCACGCCGTCGGGAAAGTTCCAGACGACCGCACGTGCCTTCGCGTTACCCCAGAAGTGCACGCCGTGTTTCATCGTGACGCGCTGGATGCCGCCCGACAGATCGGTCTTCCAGTTCTTGCCCTCGGCGGCCTTCTTCTCCTCGTCCGTCAGCTCGTCCCACCAGCCGATCTTCTTCATCAGCACGTGATCGAATTCGGGATAACCGATCGTGATCTCGGAACCCTTCGGGTACGAGCCGTCCTCGGCCAGCAGCGAAACGCCATCGCGCTCGATGCCGAAGTTCGCGCGGAAGCAGCCGCCGCCATCCATCATCGAGCGCGACGTCATGTACAGGTTCGGCGAGCCGGGGTGCTTGATCGCGGGCGTGCCGTAGCACGGCCACGGCAGGCCGTAGTAATCGCCGTCGCACGGGCCGCCCGAGGCGCGCAGCGACTTGACGTCGAACGTGTTCTGGTTGTGCATGTGGAGCTTGAGCCGCTCGGGCGACTGTCCCGTGTAGCCGATCGTCCACGTCGCGACGTTGATCTCCTTCAGCACCGATTCGGGTTTCGGCTCCTCAAACTTCGCGTCGCCGTCGGGTCGCCACTTCTCGTAGTTCTTCATGAACTCGTCGCCGAAGCCGAATTTCTTCGCGAACGCGTACATGATCGCCTGGTCGGTCTGCGATTCGAACAGCGGCCGGATCACGCGCTCGCGCCACTGCACCGAGCGGTTCGACGCGGTGACGCTGCCCGATGTCTCGAGCTGCGTGCACGCGGGCAGCAGGTAGACGCCGTCCTTGCGCACCATCGCCGCCATCGCGGCGGTCGCCGACGGAAACGGGTCGACGACGGCGATGACGTCGAGCTTCTTCATCGCCTCGACCATCTCCTTGCCGCGCGTCTGGCTGTTCGGCGCATGACCCCAGAACACGATCGCGCGCAGGTTGCTGTCCTGATCGATGAGCTCGTTCTTCTCGAGCACGCCGTCGATCCAGCGCGACACCGTCATGCCCGGCTTTTCCATCATCGCCTGCGACGCGAACTGCTTCTTCATCCACTCGTAGTCGACGTTCCATACGGCGGCGAAATGCTTCCATGCGCCGGTCGATACGCCGTAGTAGCCGGGAAGCGAATCGGGATTGGGACCGATGTCGGTCGCGCCCTGCACGTTGTCGTGGCCGCGGAAAATGTTTGCGCCACCGCCCGACACGCCGATGTTGCCGAGCGCCAACTGCACGATGCACGACGCGCGTACGAACGCGTTGCCGGTCGAGTGCTGCGTCTGGCCCATGCACCAGACGAGCGTCGACGGCCGGTTCTTCGCCATCATCTCGGCGACCTTGTAGACCTGCGCCTCGGGCACGCCGGTCACTTCCTCGCATTTGTCCGGCGACCACTTGGCCATGACGTCTTCCTTGACCTTGTCCATGCCGTAGACGCGGTCGTGGATGTACTTGTCGTCCTGCCAGTTATTCTTGAAGACGTGCCACAGCACGCCGAACAGGAACGCAACGTCGGTGCCGGAGCGGATGCGCACGTAGTAGTCGGCCTTGGCTGCGGTGCGCGTGAAGCGCGGATCGACGACGATCATCTTCGCGCCCGTTTCCTTCGCGTGCAGCATGTGCAGAAGCGATACCGGATGCGCTTCGGCGGCGTTCGAGCCGATGTACAACGCGCATTTCGTGTTCTGCATGTCGTTGTACGAGTTGGTCATCGCGCCGTAGCCCCAGGTGTTGGCCACACCGGAGACGGTGGTCGAGTGGCAGATGCGCGCCTGGTGATCCATGTTGTTCGTGCCGAAGAACGACACGAACTTGCGCAGCAGGTACGACTGCTCGTTGCTGTGTTTCGAGCTGCCGACCCAGAACACCGCGTCGGGCCCCGCTTCCTTGCGGATCGCGAGCAACTTGTCGCCGAGCTCGTTGATCGCCTGGTCCCACGAGATCTTCTGCCACTTGCCGTTGACGAGCTTCATCGGCGATTTCAGCCGGAACTCGCCGCGCCCGTGCTCGCGGATTGCGGCGCCCTTCGCGCAATGCGCGCCGAGATTCAGCGGCGAATCGAAGACCGGTTCCTGCCGCACCCATACGCCGTTCTCGACAACGGCGTCGATCGAGCAGCCGACCGAGCAGTGCGTGCAGACGGTGCGATTGACTTCACGCTTGACGCTCGCCGATTCGTCGGCGGCCTTCGCCTTCTGCATCGTGCCGTACGGCAACTGACTCGCGAACGCGCCAACGCCCGCGACCATGCCGGAGCGCTTCAAAAACGCGCGACGATCCATCGTCGCGATCCTCGCGCCGATGCCCCGGGAAAGCCGCGCCGGGGATACGTGAGCGGAATCGGTTTTACGCGTGAGCAACATGGCTCTTCTCCTGACCGAAGACGTTGGTTGAAGCGTTCTCGTTGCCGATGCCCCGTTGGGCAATCGTTGGATCAGATGCGAGTCGAGTCGTAGTAATTGCGCACGTGCTCGGTTTCGCGGTAGCCCTGCGACTTTGATGGCGACTGCTCGGACGTGACGATCGCGGCAGGCGTTGCGGCGAGCGCCGAAGCGGACGCGGCGCCGGCGGCACTTGCCCCGAACGCCATCAGGAAACGGCGTCGCTTGCTATCGGGGGAAGGCGAGCCTTTCGGCACCGCTTGCGAAATGTCGCGGCGGGATGTATCGCTCATGTGCTCCTCCAAAACAGGTTCCGTGCGCTAATTACGCGACCTGACGAGAACGCGCGCGATCGGCGGCTCTGCATCGAGTGCTAGTCCATGGCGAGTGCATCACGGTCCAGCGCCATGTGTTGTTCGGTGAATTCTGCTACGCGCACGTAGTAGTTGGCAATAGCGCAATCTCGTATTGCGGCGCAGCATAAAAACACCCAGGGAGCGATGTGGCGGTCGAGGAACGCACGCTGCGCCGCAATCGGCGCCGGCGGCCTGACATCGTCACCGGCGACCAGGAGCCGCATCGTCTCGCACAGCGCCGAGAGGTGATCCTCGACCATCGCCACTTCGTTGCGCCGCTCGAGGCCGAGCCTCGCGAGGTCGTTGCGCAGGTCGACGAGCGGCTTGTCCATCATCCCGCCGGTCAGCCAATGGGACGCGTGCAGATTGACTTCGGACTTGCCGACGCCAACGAAGAGATCGGTGTATTCCTGGATCGCCGCCTCGACATCCATGGCGCCGCTTGCGGCGACGAGGCGGTTCCAGGACGTCGCGAACGGCGTGTCGCCTTCGATCGTGGGCGCGGCGGCGATCGCCGATAGGAGTGGAGGGTCTGGGACGTCGGCGTAGAGCCGGGCGAGAAGCGCGTAGAAATCGGCGCGCGCGCGGTCTTCGGGCGAAAGCGGGTTCGGCAGCGCAACCGTCGCAGCCATCCCGGATCCCGTCAGATCCGCCGGATATCCGCCGGCCCCTCGTTCGTCATCAGATCGACGACACGACAGTCGGCGCACATCTTCAGGCGCTCCAACGCTTCGGGCTTCGCGAACATCGAATGCGCGCGCAACCGCTCGAGCATCGCGCCGACGAGTTTCTCCGTCCCCATCGGCTTGCCGCAGCGGACGCAGGCAAACACCTTCGCTTCGTTCAGCACGCGCGGCGCGCGGGCTTCGGGTGAAAGATCGAGGCGCGGCACGAGCGCGATCGCCTGCTCGGGGCAGGTGTTCGCGCAAATGCCGCATTGCACGCAGTTCGTCTCGATGAACCGCAGTTTCGGCGCTTCGGGATGATCGAGCAGCGCCGATTCGGGGCACGAGCCGACGCACGCGAGACACATCGTGCAGCGGTCGCGATCGATCGCGAGCGCGCCAAATGGCGCGCCGGGGGGCAGCGGAATCGACGTCGCGGGTATCGGCGCATGTTGGGCGAGATGATCGAACGCGAGCGCGAGCGTTTTGCGCTTGTCGTTCGTCGCGCCGAACGTCGCGGGGACGCGCGGCGGCAATGCCACGGGCCAGTCCCACAGCCTGCGTTCGACGTCGGCGTGGCTCGCTTCGATGAGCCGAAAGTGCTCGCCCTGGTAACCTTGCGCGTTAGCGATCGTCTGTGCGATCGACATCTGGAAGCGCAGTGCGTCGAGGTATTGCGGCGCTTCGCGTCCGGTCGCGAGCGCCGCGACACCGCTCGCACCCCACGCAATGGCGGCCATCCAGAGATCGATCCCGACCGACGCGACATGCTCGATCGCTACCGGCATCACGCGGGCCGGCAGACCCCGTCCGCGACGCGCAAGCTTTTCGATGATCGGCTCCGCATCCGCGGCATGCAACAAAAGCGCGGCGTCGCGGCCACCCGCCTGCGCGTACGCCGCAAGCAGCGTGCGCATCCGTAAGCCGAGATCCGCCGCCGACGGATACGCGTACGTCATCGCGCCGGACGGGCATACGGTCGCGCACGTACCGCATCCCATGCAAAGATGCGGCTCGACGACGACGTGATCGCCGTCGGCGCGAATCGCGCGCGTCGAGCAGACGTCGATGCATTGCGTGCAGCCGGTCTTCCCGGACCGCGCATGCGCGCAAATCGACGCCTTGTACGCGAAGAATTTCGGTTTCTCGAACTCGCCCGTCGCGAGCGCAAGCTCCGCCGCAACCTTCGCTTGCGCGAGCGGATCGTCACCCGGCGCGAAATAGCCCTGAGGCGGCTGGTGCTGCGTAAACCACGGCGATGCCGACAGATCGAGCACCGCATCGAATCGGTCGCTGCGCTTCGTGTCGCGCCGATCGAAATCGATCGCACCGACGATGCCGCACGCGGCCACGCATTGGCGATGCTCGCGGCAGCGATCGACGTCGATCTGGAACGCGCTGCCGATCGCGTGCTCGGGGCACGCTTTTACGCAGGCATTGCAACGTGTGCAAAGGTCGAGGTCGATCGGATTTTGCTGCGTCCATTGCGCATCGAACGCGCCGAGCCAGCCGTCGAGGTGCGTAAGCTTCCCCGAGTACACGGCGAAGCTGCGGGTGCCGGCAAGCTCGTCGTCGCGCCCGACATCCGTCGCGAGCACGGTGACCGACAGCGATTCGCTCAACATCTCGGCCCACCGCAGCGCGGCGCGAAGCGCACCGACGATCAGGACACGCCCTTCCGATTGGTACGCGACGCGTGGAACGGGCTCCGGATCTGGCAATGCCGCGGCAGCGAGGAGCGCCGCGATCTTCGGCGTCGCATGCGCCGCTTCCACCGACCATCCGGCAGTCTCGCGAATATTGACGAAGCGGATCGAGCGGACGTTGCCCGCCTCCTCGGCGATCTCGCCAAGAAGCAGCCGCTGCTCCTGCGTGCAGGCGACGACCATGTCGCCGCCGGCGGCATCCTTGAAGCGCGCGAGGTCACGCTGGCACATCGCCGTATGCATGGGACGCGCGACATCGCCGCTCGCACGCGCGATCGCCTCGGCGTCGAGCGGCATCGTGCCGTTGCAGGTGCAGAGGAAGACGTTCTTGTCGCGAAGTGTCATTCGTTGCCCTTGTCCGCGCGTGAGGGCCCCGATGGCGGCGGTTCGGCGTCCGGCTCCTCGCGCTGCGGTGTCTCAAACGAAGCGACGCGTTGCGTAACGTCAGTGGTCGCGGGTGCCGGCGCTTCGGCGGCCGCGTCGCCTTGGTGCTCGATCCGCTCGGGCACGTCCTCGACGATGCCCTCGGCGGTGACGCGCGTCTTCGGCGGATCGAACACGTAGCGCGCCTGGACGAGCGCCCGCGCGAGCGCCGGCTCGAGCGGGCTCGGCTTCGAGTAATCGTCGATGTAGACGTCGAGCCCGTCCATCACGTTGAATCGTGGATCGCGGACGAGCTTGCGCAACGCCTCGCGCTTCACGCCCTCGTCGACGCCGGACTGCATGAACGGCGAGAAGTCGGAATCGATCGTCAGCGACTCGACCGGCGGCAGCGGAACCTTCGGGCTTTCAGCGACCGGCGCGGGGGAAACATGCGGAGGTGCCTTCGGTGCACCGGTCGGAGGGATGGACTGCAAAGTGATGGCGTCGCCCGGAAGTTTCGGGGCGGACGCAGCGGTGTCGCTGCGGGGCGAAGCGTGCGTGGGGTCTCGCTGCCGGGCGGCCTCGCGCTTTCGCCGTGACCAGCGACGAAGCGAAAACGACGCTCGGCGCTCGTCATCCATGCCGCGAATCCTCGCTCGGCACGTGCGGCGTCGCATCGCCCAGGGGATCGTTGCGCTTCACCTTGCGTCGCGGTTCCGGCCTGTAATGCGCGGCGATGAACGGCCGCATCCAATCGGCGATCGCGGGCACCATCGGCACGGCGTCCACCTGCTCGCCACCGTCCATGAAACGGGCCGCCTGGTTGTAGCTGACCGTTACGAGCACCGGACGCGCCGCAGGCATTGCGCCGTCGTCGAACAGCCGCCACATGACGAATATCCGGGGATTCGGCGCGGTCAGATTCAGGAAGTAGCCCTCGGCCTCGGTTCGATGCAATTCGATCTCGAAACCGCGGCAACGCCAGCGGTCGTGCCCTTCCGCAATGCAGGGCAGCGTACCGGGGGCCGCGCTGCGATCGGGAACGCCGGCCGCGGAAGGCGGCACGATCTCGACGGCCGCGGGTTGCCAGCGTTCGCTCGCCCACCGATTGTTCAGAGGGACCCGCTCGATGATCACGTCAACGAGTTGCGTCAGTGGCTGCATCCGTTCTCGCCGGGGGTTGCGGGACGTTCGATGCGACGAAAAATGTCGCCGCAAGACCATGCATCGAAAGCGTGCCGACCGATCATACAACCCGAAAAGCCGCTACGTGAGCGTCTGCTAACATCGACATCGCCATGGCCAGCGTCATTCCGCTTACCGACGTTCGCGCGCTGTCCGGTGCTGCCGCGCGGGATGCGTTCGTGCGCGAGGCGGCCGCACTCGCCGCCAGCGACTCTTTGCCGCCAACCGACACACGCGAGCGCCCGCTGCACGATCTACGCATCTCGGTCACCGACCGCTGCAACTTCCGCTGCGTCTACTGCATGCCGAAGGACGTCTACGGGCGCGATTTTCCGTTCCTTCCGCACGACGAGATTCTGACGTTCGAGGAGATCGCCCGCGTCGCGCGCATCTTCGTCGACCAGGGTGTGCGCAAGATCCGGCTCACAGGCGGAGAGCCGCTGCTTCGTCGCCATCTCGAGCGTCTGGTCGAGATGCTGGCGACGCTCGGCGACATCGACCTCACGCTGACGACCAATGGCGCATTGCTCGCGAAGAAGGCGCAGGCGCTTCGCGATGCCGGTCTTTCGCGGGTCACGGTGAGCCTCGACGCACTCGACGACGCGACGTTTCGCGCGATGAACGATGTCGACTTTCCCGTGCACCGCGTGCTCGAAGGGATCGAAGCGGCCGAAGGTGTCGGGCTTTCGCCGATCAAGATCAACGCCGTCGTCAAGCGCGGGATGAACGAGCACGCGATCGTCGCGCTCGCGCGCCACTTTCGCGACACACCGCACATCGTCCGCTTCATCGAGTACATGGACGTCGGACACACGAACGGCTGGCGGATGGATCACGTCGTTCCCGCGGCGGAGATCATCGCGAAGATATCGAGCGACTTCCCCCTCGAGCCGATCGACCCGAACTACACCGGTGAAGTGGCGCAGCGCTGGCGCTATCGCGACAACGGCCACGAGATCGGCGTGATCGCGTCGGTCACGCAGGCGTTCTGCCGCGATTGCACGCGCGCGCGCCTCTCCACCGACGGCAAGCTCTTCACCTGCCTTTTCGCGGATGCGGGCTACGACTTGCGCGCACTGCTGCGCGAGGACTTCTCCGACGCGCAGATCGGCAACGCGATCGCCGCGATCTGGCGGCGCCGCGCCGACCGTTATTCGGAGATTCGGACGGCGGCGACGCCCGGGGCGGCGAGGATAGAGATGTCGTATATCGGGGGATAGGGCCTTGGGACTGGGGATTGGGAACTGGGGAGCAGCATCGTTTGCCGTGATTCGGGTGATTGGCGAGCAATGGCATTGAAATTTCATGATGGTTTGCGGGCTCATGATGAGAGCAACAATGCCGCGTCTCACGCTGTCGCCCCCCAGCCCCCGGCGCCCGGCCCCCAATCCCGCCCCGTCCTCACCCACGCCTCCCGCCCCTCGACCTTCAACGTCCCTGCCGTCGACGAGCATGGCGAACGGCGCGACGTGCCGATCGCCGGCGAGCACCCGCTCACGCTCTACGTCGACAAGCAGGAGATCCTGACACTGATGACGCTCGGCGCGGCGCCCGAGGCGCTTGCAATCGGCTACCTGCGCAATCAGCGGCTCGTGCGAAGCCTGGACGAGATCCTCGCCGTCCAGGTCGACTGGGAGACGAACTCGGTTGCCGTCAAGACGCGCAGCGGGCTCGCCGATCTCGACGCGAAAACGGCGAAGCGCACGAAAACCAGCGGTTGCGGCCAGGGCACGGTGTTCGGCGACCTGATGGAAGACATCGACAACGCAAAGCTTCCGCGCGACGCGACACTCTCGCGCTCGGCGCTCTACGAGCTGCTCGACAAGGTCCGCACGCACGAGACGATCTACAAGCAGGCGGGCGCCGTGCACGGATGCGCACTCGCCACCAACGACGGCGCGCATTCCGGGATCCTGCAATTTGTCGAGGACGTCGGCCGCCACAACGCGGTCGATGCAATCGCCGGCCAGATGTGGCTCGACGGATGCGAAGGCGACGACAAGATCTTCTACACCACCGGACGCCTCACCTCCGAGATGGTGATCAAGGCCGCGCAGATGAACATTCCGTTTCTCGTCTCGCGCTCGGGACTCACGCAGATGGGCTACGAAATCGCGCAAAAGGTCGGCATGACGATGATCGGCCGCGCGACCAATCGCCACTACCTGCTCTTCACCGGCGCGGAGCGCTTCCGAGCGGACCAATGATCGCGCGCGCCGACATCACGGGCGTGGTGCTCGCCGGCGGGCAGGGTCGGCGGATGGGCAACGTCGACAAGGGGTTCGTCGAGCTCGCGGGACGCCCGCTCGTCGCACACGTGATCGACCGCCTCGCACCCCAGGTCGGCACCATCGTCGTCAATGCCAACCGCAACGCCGAGCGCTATGCGCAATTCGGCTATCCAGTCGTCGCCGATGCGATTGCCGGCTTCGCCGGACCGCTCGCCGGATTGCACGCCGGGCTTTCCGCCGCGAAAACGCCGTTCGTGGTCACGTGCCCGTGCGATTCGCCGTTTCTTCCCCACGACCTCGTGGAGCGCCTCGCGAAAACGTTCGAGTCGAACGATCTCGACATCGCGGTCGCACGCACGCACGACCAGCCGCATCCGGTGTTCGCGCTCGTGCGCCGCTCGGTGCTGCGCCATCTTGCGCGCTTCCTCGAAGACGGCGGACGCAAGATCGATGCGTGGTACGCGTCGCTGCCGCTCGCCGAAGTTGCGTTCGACGACGAGGAAGACGCGTTTCGCAACATCAATACGCAGGCGGAACTCGCGCAAAGCGCTGCATCTGCCGAAGCGGTCGCACGATGATGCAAACGACTCGGGTGGTGCGCGAAGCCTCGTGCGCCGACGATTACGATCCGAACTCGCTGCCCGTCGACCGCGCGCGCGCACTGATCCGCGAATACCTGTCGCCGATATCCGCGACCGAGCGGGCGCACATCCGCGGAGCGCTCGGCCGTGTGCTGGCCGAGGACATCATCTCGCCGTTCGACGTTCCGGGTCACGACAGCTCGGCGATGGACGGATGGGCGGTGCGCTTCGAGGACCTTGCGCCAAACGGCGAAACCACGCTGCGCAAAATTGGCGAATCGTTCGCGGGCAAGCCGTTCGACCGCGAAGTCGGCGAAGGCGAAGCGGTGCGCATCTTCACCGGCGCCATCATCCCGCGTGGCGCGAACACCATCGTGATGCAGGAGCGAGCACGCGAGACGCGTGATGGCATCACGATTGCGGCGCGCGCCGTCACGAAGGCCGGCCAGAATCGGCGTTTTGCCGGGGAGGACTTGAAGCGCGGCGAAACCGTATTTGCGAAGGGAAAGCCGGTGGGACCGGCCGAGCTCGGCATGCTCGCCTCGCTTGGCATCGGCGAAGTCGGCGTCTACCGGCGGCTTCGCGTCGCCTTCTTCTCGACCGGCGACGAGTTGCGCTCGATCGGAACGCTGCTTTCGCCCGGCGAGGTGTACGACAGCAATCGCTACACGCTGTACGGCATGCTGACACGCGCAGGCTGCCAGATCGCCGACATGGGCGTCGTGCCCGACGACCCGGATCGTTTGGAGCAGGCATTTCGCGCGGCGGCGCGAGATGCGGACGTCGTCATCACGTCGGGCGGCGTGTCGGTCGGCGAAGCCGACTACGTGAAGGCGATCCTCGCGAAGCTCGGCGAAGTGCGCTTCTGGAAGATCGCGATGAAGCCGGGGCGGCCGCTTGCCTACGGACGCATCGGCGACGCGCATTTCTTCGGCCTGCCCGGCAATCCGGTCGCGGTCATGGTGACGTTTTATGAGTTCGTGCGCGATGCGCTCTTCGTGCTGCAGGGCCGGCGCGACGTCGCGCCCGCACCGCTCTTCAAGGCGACGCTCGCCGCGCCGATCAAAAAGATGCCGGGCCGCATCGAGTTCCAGCGTGGCGTGCTGTCGCCCGACGCGTCGGGCGGGTGGCAAGTACGAACCACCGGCGACCAGGGCTCCGGCATCCTGTCCTCGATGTCGCGCGCGAACTGCTTCATCGTCCTGCCGACGGACGCCGGGAATATCGAGCCGGGCGCGCAGGTCGACGTGCAATTGCTGGAAGGATTGATGTAGAACGGCTGTTCGTGTACGGAACGATAACCGCGCTCTTGCCGTCCAACCGACCAACGCCTTCGATTTCGGAGCCTTTCGATGAACCGCCGACACCTGCTGCAAGCGCTCGCTCCGTTGCTTCTCCTGCGCGCCGGGGTCGCACCCGCGCAATTCGCGGCGAAGGCGGCGCCCAAGCAAAGCGTTGCCGAGTTGCAGCGCGACTGGAAGGTCCTGCTCGCGAGCAACGCCAAAGTCGCCGTCGATGCGACGCCGATCGTCAAATCCGACGACGAATGGCGGAAGGAGCTCGCGCCCGAGGCGTACGACGTGCTGCGCCACGAAGGCACCGAGCGTCCGTTCACGAGCCCGCTCAACGATGAACACCGAGCCGGCATTTTCGTCTGCGCGGGTTGCGCTCTGCCCCTCTTCAGCTCGGCGATGAAGTTCGACAGCGGCACCGGCTGGCCGAGCTTCTTCACGAGGATTCCCGGTGTCTTCGTCGAGAAGACCGACCACAAGCTGATCCTCCCGCGCACCGAATACCACTGCGTGAAATGCGGCGGACATCATGGTCACGTCTTCGACGACGGTCCTCCGCCGACCGGCCTTCGCTACTGCAACAACGGCGTCGCGCTGCGCTTCATCGCGGCTCAAGTCTGATTCGGCGCTTATCGGCAAGCCCTTGATCGGCGACATCCGGCGAAACGCATCGCCGGATGCGCCGCGCGCGAGCGGGCAGGCGCCGATGCTCGACGTTTCGGGCATCGCGAAATCGTTTGGCGGTCCGGCGTCACGTGAGCTGTTCCGAGATCTGTCGCTTCGCGTCGAGCGCGGCGAATACGTCGCGATCGTCGGTGCATCGGGCGTGGGCAAATCGACGCTTCTCAACGTGATCGCGGGTCTCGAGCCCGTCGACGCCGGCGGCGTGACGGTCGATGGCGTTGACTGGGCGCTGCTCGACGACGATGCGAGAACGACGCTTCGCCGCGACCGGCTGGGCTTCGTCTTCCAGGCGTTCCATGTGCTTCCCTATCTCTCCGTCGCGCAGAATGTCGCCCTGCCCCTCGCGTTGAAGGGCGCGGCCGGCAGCGATGTGGACGCGCGCGTTCGCGCGATGCTCGGCGCTGTCGGCCTGGCCGGCCGCGAGCCAAGCATGCCGCGGGAATTGTCCGGCGGCGAGTTGCAGCGCGTCGCGATCGCCCGCGCGCTCGTGCATGCGCCGTCGCTCGTACTCGCTGATGAGCCGACAGGCAATCTCGATCCAAAAACCGCGCGCGAGGTCGTTGCGCTCTTCCGCGACGCCGTGAAGACGCGAGGCGCATCGGCAGTGCTTGCAACGCATTCGCGCACCGTGGCCGCGTCTGCCGATCGGGTCTATCGGCTGTCGGCGGATGGGTTACGTGAGGCGGGAGCGGACGACGTCGAATGAATGTCGACGCAAGTGTCGCGGTCGCGCGCGCGGTCACCGGCGGTGCAGGCATTGCGATCACACCGCGAACGATCCTTGCGGTTCTGACGATCGCATTCGGCATCGCGCTGGGGCTTGCGGTCGAGCTCGTCAATCACGCGGCGGTGAGCGAGCTCGATGCGGACCTGGCACTCCTCTCCGGTCGCGCCGATCTGGAGGTACGCGGCCCGCGTGCGGGCTTCGACGAGCGAATCTACCCCGAGCTCGCGAACGACAAGGATGTCGCCGTCGCGAGCCCCATCGTCGAGGTCGACGCGAAGCTCGCCGATCGCAACGAAGCACTGTCGATCGTCGGCGTCGACGTGTTTCGCGCGGCGTCGATCAATCCATCGCTCGTCGCGATTGCTCGCGATCGTCTCGACGCGCTGCGCGGCGATACGGTTTTCCCGAGCGACGCCGCCGCGCGCTGGCTCGGCGTCGACGGCGGCGATCGCCTCATGGTGCAAGCGGGTCTATCGACGATCTCGCTTCGCGTCGCCGGACACGCGGGAAGCGGCGGCGCGGCGCGCTATGCGGTGATGGATATCGCCGCAGTGCAGGACCGCTTCGATCGCGATGGCCACCTCACGCGAATCGATCTGCGGCTTCGTCCTGGCGTCGACGTCAGCGCGGTTCGCGCGCGGTTGCAAACGCTTCTGCCTCCCGGAGTCGACGTCGCGCCGCCATCGTCGAATGCCGACGCGACGACGCGCTTTTCGCGCGCATACCGCGTGAACCTCGACGTGCTCGCGCTGGTCGCGCTCTTCACCGGCGCAATGCTCGTTCATGCCACGCAGACGCTCGCGACGGCGCGAAGACGTGCACAGTTCGCGCTGTTGCGCACGCTGGGACTGTCGCGACGCCGGCTCGTCTCGTGGGTTGTCGGCGAAGCGGCCATTTTCGGTGCGATCGGCGCCGTCATCGGACTTGCCGCCGGCTATGCGATCGCGTCGCTGATGCTGGAGAGAGTAGGCGCGGATCTCGGCGCCGGCTTCTTTCGGGGCCATGCTGCGATGCCGTCGCTCGACCCGCTGCCGGCGCTGACGTTCGTGCTGCTCGGCATCGCGGTGGCGATCGTCGCGAGTGCAGTGCCGGCGCGCGATGCCGCACGCGCGGCGCCCGCGGCTGCACTGAAGGCGCTCGACGCCGACGCCGCCGTGCCCGCGCACACGAGCCGCGTCGCGTGGATGCTGATCGCAGTCGGTGTCGTCGCGACGGCGCTTCCGCCCATCTTCGATCTGCCGATCGCGGGCTACATCGCGATCGCCCTGATCCTCCTTGGCGGCATCCTCGCCGTTCCCGCGCTTGCGAGCGCGGTGCTGGCGCAATTGCCAACGCCGCGCGCGGCGGCTGTCGCGGTGGCGCTTGCGCATCTTCGCGCGACGCCCGGGCGCCTTGCCGCGACGCTCGGCGCCGTCATCGCGAGCGTCGCGCTGATGGTCGCAATGGCGATCATGGTGGCGTCGTTTCGCGATTCGCTCGACGACTGGTTGCGCGCGGTGTTGCCGGCCGATCTCTACGTTCGCGGTGGCACCGATACGGTCTTTCTTTCGCCGCGCGACCAGCAGGCACTCGCCACGATGCCGGGTGTCGCGCGCGTGGAATTCATGCGCATCACGTCGCTTCGGCTCGATCCTTCGCGGCCTTCGATCGCGCTGCTCGCACGCGACATCGACCCGAATGATGCAGGTGCGCGGCTCGCGCTCGTCGGGCGCGAAGCGCCCGTTCGCGCGGGTGCGCCGCCTCCGGTCTGGATCAGCGAAGCGGTCGCCGACATGCGTCAACTCGCGCCGGGGATGGTGGTGACGCTGCCCATCGCCGGACGTGCGGTCGCGTTCACCGTCGCGGGCGTCTTTCGCGACTACGCGCGGCAACAGGGCGCGATCGTGATCGAGCGAGCGCGCTACCGGGCGCTTTCCGGCGACGACGCGGTGAACGAAGCGGCGCTGTGGCTCTCGCCGGGCGCGTCGATTGCGCGTACTCGCGGCACGATCGCCTCGTATGCCGGCGGCGATGCGCGTCTTCATGTCGACACACCCGCAAATCTTCGCGCGTTGTCGCTTGCGACATTCGATCGCACGTTCGCGGTCACTTATGCGCTCGAAGCAGCCGCGGTCGCGATCGGTCTGCTGGGCTTGTCTGCGTCACTGGCGACGCAAACGCTCGCGCGAAACCGCGAGTTCGGCATGCTGCGACACGTCGGCATGACGCGCCGGCGCATCGGCCGCATGCTCGCGGCCGAAGGCGCGCTGCTGGCGGCAATCGGTGTCGCGGCGGGATTGATCCTCGGCTTCGCGATCAGCCTGATCCTGATCCACGTCGTCAATCGCCAATCGTTTCACTGGGGCATGGCGCTTCACGTGCCATGGCTTTCGCTCGCGCTCCTGTCGCTGTCGCTGATCGCGCTCGCGACGCTCGTAGCACGCTGGAGCGCCGCGCACGCAACCGGTATCGCCGCCGTTCGCGCTGTGCGCGAGGATTGGTGAGATGACATCCTTCGGTGCGCCCGATTTCACACGGAGGCGCGTTCTCTCGCTGCCGCTTCTGCTTTCGCCAATCGCCGCACAAGCAAATGTCGTGTATCCGCGCGTCATCGCGGGGACGAAGCTCCAATTCCCGCGCGACGAGGGCGCGCATCCGGACTTTCGCAGCGAATGGTGGTATGTGACGGGATGGCTTCGCGATGCGCGGCAACGCGAATCGGGCTTCCAGGTGACGTTCTTCCGCAATCGGCCCGGCGTCGCGGAAGCGAGCCCAAGTCGCTTTGCCGCGAAGCAGTTGCTGTTCGCGCACGCGGCGATTGCCGATCCTGCACGGCAACGGCTCGTCTTCGACCAGCGCGCGGCGCGCGAGGGCTTCCGCCTCGCGGAGGCTGCTGTCGGCCGAACGGACGTACATATCGGCGACTGGTCGTTTGCGCAGCACGATGACCGATACATCGCGAACGTGCGCGCACGCGAGTTCACATTCGATCTTACGATGCAGGTGCGCCAACCAATCCTGCTGCAGGGTGAAGGGGGCGTAAGCCGCAAGGGACCCGATCCGGCCGATGCGAGCTACTACTACAGCCGTCCGCACCTCGCCGTGTCCGGAACGCTGGCGCTCGACGATCGATCGTCGGATGTGAACGGCGTGGCCTGGCTCGACCACGAATGGTCGAGCCGCTATCTGCCGCGCGGGGCGGTTGGATGGGACTGGACGGGAATCGATTTCGACGACGGCGGCGCGCTGATGGCGTTTCGCATTCGCGACGCGTCGTCGAATCCATTGTGGGCAGCCGGCGCGCTACGCGATGCGCACGGCGAAACGCGCATCTTCTCGCCGACAGACATCGAGTTCTCGCCGCTTCGCCGGTGGCGGTCGCCGCGCACCGGAATCGACTATCCGATCGCGTATCGTGTGCGCGCAACCGACCTCGTCGTCGCGCTCGAACCGATGTTCGCCGACCAGGAGCTCGACGCGCGCGCCGGCGTGGGAACGATCTACTGGGAAGGCGCGGTGCGCGCGAGTCGTGATGGCCGCGTCGTGGGGCGAGGGTATCTCGAGCTTACGGGGTACGGCGAGCCGCTGCGAATCTGAGGATCGGCCGACGACTCTCCCGGACAGTTTGAACCTATGTCCGCATGCGCTCGATGAGCTCACGCGGGCTCAGCGCTGTCACACCGGCGCGGATGCGCGCAAAAAAATGACGAAGGTTCCCGGTAACGAGCACGCTGGCGCTTGCGCGAGCGACCGCGAGGAACGGCTCATCGTCATGGTCCGGCAATGAAAACGGCCACGGATCGGAGGCGGCTACGACGAACGCGACTCGATCGATTGTCGCCAGAAGATCGTCGATTCGCGCGGGGGGAAACTGGAACTCGGCGCGATGCAGGACTTCGTCGTACTCCTGCCTGATCGCTTCGTCGAGCGCGAGTTCCAGAGCACCCTCGAGCACGGCCTCGGAAATCCATCCCGGCGCCCCGGTTGCCGACAGCAGCCCGGTGACCAGGACGTCGGTATCGAGAACGACCCTCACCTTTTGCGGCGACGTGTTCGGGCGTTACGAGTCTTCGTGATGATCGCGTCGATATCTTTCGCCCGCATTCCGGCAAGTCCGCGGCGGCGGGCTTCCGCTCGGACTGCATGAAGCGCTTCCAGACCGCGCGCACGTTTCAGCGTGTCGATCGTCTCGTCCATCGATGCCGCGTCGACCGCAATGAGAAGGGCGACAGGTCGGCCGTTCGCCGTCAGGACGGCTTCGCGCTCGCGCGTGAGGGCGTCGCGAACTTGTCGTGGACGCGTTCGGAAGTCGCGAATGGTAACGGTTTTCGTGGAACCAACGTACACGCATGAGTGACAATTGTCCCTCAGCCTGACACGGCAGCTCCCAATCGATGACTGATTCGACACGTCACCGCCGTTCCGCCGAAAACACGCCCGGAATATCGCGCGCCATGCGCAACGCGCGCTTCAACTGCACGGCGCTCTCGACTTCGAGCGTGAACGCCATGCGCGCCTGGTGATTGCGCGTTTGCGTGTTGACTGCTGTCACGTTGATCTTCTCGCGCGCGAAGAGCTCCGAGATGTCGCGCAGCAATCCCTGGCGGTCGGTCGCCTCGACGACGATGTCGACGGGGAAGAGCTCATCGCGCGTCGCACCCCAGTTCGCCTCGATCATCCGCTCCGGCTCGCGGCTCGCCGCGCGCGCGACGTTCGCGCATGACGCCCGATGGATCGTGATGCCCTTGCCCCGCGTGACGAAGCCTACGATCGGATCGGGCGGCGCAGGCTTGCAGCAACGCGCGAGCCCGGTCAGCAGCCGATCGACGCCGACGATGAGAATACCCTGCCCGCTTCCAGACGCGCGGCTTCGACGCGTGACGACCTCGGGCTCGGCGGGTGATGCGGCCGCGAGGGCCATCGGCTGAGCGACTTGCGCGATCGCCGATTGCACCTGACGGCTGTTGATCTCGTCGCGCGCAAATGCCGCGAACAGATCCTCGGTTCTCGCGAATCCCGCCTTCGCCGCGACGGCGTCGAGCTTGAGCGCCGTCTGCCCGAGCCGCGCAAGCTCGCGCTCGACCATCGCGCGCCCCTGCGCGATCGTCTCGTCATGCTGCTGCGCCTTGAACCACTGCCGCACCTTCGCGCGCGCACGGTGGCTCTTCACGTAGCCGAGATCGGGATTGAGCCAGTCACGCGACGGCGCGCCCTGCTTCGCCGCGATGATCTCGACCTGCTGGCCGTTCGACAACACGTAATCGAGCGGCACCATCTGGCCGTCGACGCGCGCGCCGCGGCAGCGATGTCCGAGGCTCGTATGCACGGCGTACGCGAAGTCGATCGGCGTCGCGCCACGCGGCAGGTCGACGACCTTGCCCTGCGGCGTCAGCACGTAAATCGAATCGGTGAACAGGCTGCTCTTGAACGCCGAGAGCCAGTCGCCGGTGTCGGCGACCGCATCCTTCCAGTCGAGAATCTGGCGCAGCCACGCGATCTTGTCGTCGAAGCGCGCGTCGCTGCGCGCAGGCCGCGGATCCCCCTCCTTGTAGCGCCAATGCGCCGCGACGCCGTATTCCGAGTGGCGATGCATCTCGCGCGTACGGATCTGCACCTCGAGCGGCTTGCCCTCGGGGCCGATGACCGCCGTGTGAAGCGACTGGTAGTTGTTCGCCTTCGGTTTCGCGATGTAGTCGTCGAATTCGCCGGGCAACGGCGTCCAGAGCTGATGAACGATCCCAAGCGCGGAATAGCAGTCGCGCACCGAGTCGACAAGGACGCGCACGGCGCGGATGTCGTAAAGCGCATCGATACCGATCTGCTTGCGCCGCATCTTGCTCACGATGCTGTAGATGTGCTTCGGGCGACCGCTCACATCGGCGTCGAGGCCGGCCGCATGCAACTCGCCCGACAACGTGCGCGCGACCTCGCCGATGTAGCGCTCGCGGTCGAGCCTTCGCCCGTCGAGCAGGCGCGCGACGCGCTGATACTCCGCGGGCTCGAGCGCGCGTAGCGACAGGTCTTCGAGCTCCCACTTGACCTGCCATACACCGAGCCGATTCGCGAGCGGCGCGTAAACGTCGATCACTTCGCGCGCGACCGATGCCACGTGCGCTGCGCCGACGCTGGATGCCATCAGGTAGCGTAGCGCCTGCGTCCGCTCCGCGAGCTTGATCAGCACGACACGGATGTCCTCGACCATCGCGAGCAGCATCTTGCGCAGGTTCTCGGCTTGCGCCGTGCGCTGCTCGGCGGTGCCGCTGACAGGTGCGGCTTGCACGCTGTTCATCCTCGCGACGCCTTCGACAAGCGTCGCGACATCGCCGCCAAAAGCCGCCGCGATCTTGTCGCGCTGGAATTGGCCGGATGCGGGGAGCCCGATCAGAAGTGCCGCGGTGATCGAGCCGGGGTCGAAGCGCTGCGCGGCGAGAATGGTCGCCGTGCCGAGCGCTCGCGCCATCCAGGGCTCGCCGTCATCGGTGGCTGCCCCGCCGAGCCGCTCCTGCGCCATCTCATAGGCGACGAGGAATCGCTCACGGTCGGCGTCGCCGTAGACGGACGAGAGCGAGTCGAGCCAGGCGCCGAGCGCCTTGGGCGCGGCGTGCGTGACGGCAACCATGCCGACTATATGGGGCCGGTCAGGCCGATTCCGCTGTCCGCGATGTGCGCGCGGATCACGCTTTCGAAGTGCTCGTCCTGTCGCATCCCGAGCGTTCGCGCCGCCGCGCTCTCGAAGCGCGCGGGCCAGGTCGAAACGATGCGATCGATTGCCGGATCGTAATTCCAGCGCACGCGGTTCGCCACCTCCTCGCCGGCGATCCGCCGCAGGCAATCGACCATCTCCTCTACCGCAACGCTGATGCCCGGCAGGTTGATCGACCGCGAATGAGCGAACGCTTCCGCCGGCGCTTCGTGACCGCGAATGATGTTGTCGATCACGCGCACGGGCGACGCGAGCCACATCCGCGTCCTGGGCGCCACCGGGCAGTCGACCGCGACCCCGGCGAGCGGCTCGCGGATGATCGAGCTCGCGAACGACGAGGCCGCCTTGTTGGGCTTGCCGGGACGGACGACGACCGTCGGCAGGCGAAGCGAGCGCCCATCGATGAATCCCTTGCGGCTCATGTCGTTCACCAGCAGTTCGCCGATGGCCTTTTGCGTTCCGTACGATGTTTGCGGCATCAGCGGCGCATCGTCGGGGACCGGATCGGGAAGCGCGCCGCCGAACACCGCGAGCGAGCTCGCTAATATGAACTTCGGCGGCGCTGCGCACGTTCGGCAGCGCTCGAGAAGCGCGCGTGTCGCGTCGACGTTGACGCGCATGCCGATGTCGAAATCCGCTTCCGCCTGCGCGCTCACGATCGCGGCGAGATGAAACACCGCGTCGGTCTCGCGCGCGATGGCGGCATCGACGATGTCGATCTCGCTCAAGCTGCCGGAAATCGCCTGCATGCGCGGATCGGTCGAGGGTGCCGGTGCGACGACATCGACCAGCACGAGCTCGCGCACCGAACGCAGGTTGCCGCGCGAATCGGTAAGCGAGCCGCGCTCGAGAATCGCGCGGGCAAGGCGGCTGCCGAGGAAGCCGGCCGCACCGGTGATGACGATGCGCATCAGGGCCCTACAGTCGCAGCCCGGCGGCCGCGGCGATCGCGTGCGCGAGCGATTCGGCGTGCTGATCGGCGAGCGTTCGCTCGCGCGCCTCGACCATCACCCGAAGCACCGGCTCGGTGCCCGAAGGCCGCAGCAACACGCGTCCCGCCGCACCGAGCGAAGAGATCGCGAAGCGCTCCGCCTTGATGACGGCCTCGTTGCCGCGCCAATCCCAGTCGCGACGCACCGGAACGTTGATCAATCGCTGCGGGAAGAGCGTCACCGGCGCGGCGGCTTCGGCGAGCGTCGTCTTCTGCTCGATCAACGCGCGAAGCACCGCGAGCGCTGCGATCGTCGCATCGCCGGTCGTGTGCTTGTCGAGGCAGATGATATGACCGGAGTTCTCGCCTCCGAGCTGCCAGCGCTGCTCGACGAGCTCCTCCAATACATAGCGATCGCCGACCTTCGCGCGCAGCAGTCGAATCCCGGCCTGCGACAGCGCCTGCTCCAATCCCAGGTTGCTCATGAGCGTGCCAACCACACCGCCGGCGAGCATGCCGCGCCGCTGGTAATCGCGCGCGATAACGTACAGGAGCTGATCGCCATCGTAGAGACGGCCTTCGCGGTCGGCCATCACCAGACGGTCGCCGTCGCCGTCGAGCGCGACGCCGAAGTCGGCACCGTGTGTGCGCACCTGCTCCGCGAGGTGAATCGGGTACGTCGCGCCGACGCGTTCGTTGATGTTGATGCCGTTGGGCTCGTCGCCGACGGCGACGACGTCCGCGCCAAGCTCGTGAAACACGGGCGGCGCGACGTGATACGCGGCGCCGTGCGCGCAATCGACGATGATCTTGCAACCGCGCAAGTCGAGCTCGTTCGGGAACGTGCTCTTGCAGAACTCGATGTAACGGCCCGCCGCGTCGCCGACGCGAAACGCCTTGCCGAGTTTTTCGGATGGCGCGCACGCGAGCGGACGCTCCATCTCGCGTTCGATCGCGAGCTCGACGTCGTCGGGGAGCTTCGCGCCGCCCGACGAAAAGAACTTGATGCCGTTGTCGTCGAACGGATTGTGCGACGCGCTGATGACAATGCCCGCCGACAGCCGAAGCGCGCGCGTCAGATAGGCGATCGCGGGCGTGGGCAGCGGGCCACACAGGTACACGTCGACGCCGGCGGCCGACAAGCCCGCCTCCAGCGTCGCTTCGAGCAGATAGCCGGAAATGCGCGTGTCCTTGCCAATGAGCACTGCGGGGCGCTCGCCGCGCGTGCCATCGGCCGCCGCCAGCGTGCGGCCCGCCGCCCAGCCAAGCTTCAGGATCAGGTCGGGCGTGATCGGGGCTTCGCCGACGCGCCCGCGAACGCCGTCGGTGCCGAAGTAGTGGCGTTGCCGCCGAGTCTTGCTGCTCATCGTGTTGTCAGTGATCGTCGCCCGCGCTATTTCCAGGGTGCAATCGCATTCCATGCCGCGATCGCGTCGACAGTCTCGCGTGCGTCGTGCACGCGAAGCAAGCGCGCACCGCGCACCGCAGCCGCGAGCGCAACCGCGATGCTTCCGGCGAGGCGCTCGCCGACATCGTGCCGCCCGGTGATCGCGGCGATCGTCGACTTGCGCGATGCGCCGACCAGCACGGGAAAGCCCGAAGCAACGATCTTGCCCAGGTTTCGCAACAGGTCGAGATTATGCGCGAGCGTCTTGCCGAAGCCAAAGCCCGGGTCGACGACGATGCGATAGCGGCCGATGCCGGCATCGATGCAGGCTTGCGCACGCTCGTGCAGAAACATGCACACTTCGTAGACGACATCGTCATACGTCGGTGCCTGCTGCATCGTGCGCGGCTCACCCTGCATATGCATCAAACAGACGGCGGCGTCGCTCGCGGCAACGATATCGAGCGCGCCTTCGGTGCGCAATGCGCGGACGTCGTTGATCATCGATGCGCCGGCCGCGAGCGCTTCGCGCATCACGCCGGGCTTCATCGTGTCGACGGAGACGCAGGCGCCATCGTGCGCGAGCGCTTCGATGATGGGGATCACGCGTGCGAGCTCTTCGCGCTCGTCGATGGGCATTGCGCCGGGACGCGTCGATTCGCCGCCGATGTCGACGATCGCCGCGCCGTCGTCGATCAGTTTGCGCGCATGGGCGATGGCGGCGTTGATGTCGAGGCGGCCGTCGCCGGAGAAGGAGTCGGCTGTGATGTTGACGATACCCATGACGCGCGGCGTCGTCAGATCGATGTCGTGATGGCGTGCTCTGAGGATTGTCATTGCTGCGCGTTCTGCACGAATCTGTGTTGGCGGCTTCTTTTTAGTATGGCAGCGAGGCAGAGTCGGCGCGAGCGACTGGGAGTGATCGCCGTAACGGGTGACGCGCCTGAGGGCGGCGTGTTTACCGGCCGAAGTGCGCGCGTCGGGACCCGTAGGCGATCGTTTACGGACTCGGAGCGAGCGCGCGCCCGGCCCGTCGCCCGTTGCCACAAAAGACAAGAGGTGCACTTCACAGCGCACCTCTTCGCACTGAGCGTCTCGCAGACGCCTACGAGTCGAGCTTCGACCTCGCCGGATTCGCCGACGGCGCCGTGCCGCCCATCGTCCCCGGGGCGATCGTCGTGCCGCTCGTCGGTGGCGGCACCGGCTTCGGCGGCCGCGGCGGCTTGCCCGCCATGATGTCGCCGATCTGCTCCGCGTCGATCGTCTCGAACTCGAGGAGCGCCTTCGCCATCGCCTCGACCTTGTCGCGGTTGTCCTCGATCAGCTTTCGCGCAAGCGCGTACTGCTGGTCGATGATGCCGCGAATCTCGGCGTCGACGTTTCGCATCGTCTCCTCGGACATGTTCACCGTGCGCGTGATCGCCCGGCCGAGGAAGATCTCGTTCTCGTTGTCGCCGTACACCATCGGGCCCATCAGGTCGCTCATCCCGTAGCGCATCACCATGTCGCGCGCGAGTTGCGTCGCACGCTCGAAGTCGTTCGAGGCGCCGGTGGTCATCTGGTTCATGAACACCTCCTCGGCGATGCGGCCGCCGAACAGCACGGCAACCGTGTTCAGCATGCGCTCCTTGTCCATGCTGTAACGATCGGTCTCGGGAAGCTGCATCGTCACGCCGAGCGCGCGCCCGCGCGGGATGATCGTCACCTTGTGCACGGGATCGGTCTTGGGCAAGAGCATCGCGACGATCGCGTGCCCGGACTCGTGATACGCCGTGTTGCGCCGCTCTTCCTCGGGCATCACCATCGAGCGCCGCTCCGCGCCCATGATGATCTTGTCCTTCGCGCGCTCGAAGTCGAGCATGTCCACGAGACGCTTGTTACCCCGCGCCGCGAACAGCGCCGCCTCGTTGACGAGATTCGCGAGATCCGCGCCGGAGAATCCGGGCGTGCCGCGCGCGATGATGTCCGGCTTGACATCGGGCGCCATCGGCACCTTGCGCATGTGCACGAGCAGGATCTGCTCGCGGCCGCGAATGTCGGGCAGCGGCACGACGACCTGGCGATCGAAGCGGCCCGGGCGCAAAAGCGCCGGATCGAGCACGTCGGGGCGGTTCGTCGCGGCGATGACGATCACCCCGGCGCTTCCCTCGAAGCCATCCATCTCGACGAGCAATTGGTTGAGCGTCTGCTCGCGCTCATCGTTGCCGCCGCCAAGGCCCGCGCCGCGCTGACGGCCGACGGCGTCGATTTCGTCGATGAACACGATGCACGGGGCGTTCTTCTTCGCCTGCTCGAACATGTCGCGCACGCGTGCGGCGCCGACGCCGACGAACATCTCGACGAAGTCGGAGCCCGAGATCGAGAAGAATGGCACCTTCGCCTCGCCGGCGATCGCCTTGGCGAGCAGCGTCTTGCCCGTGCCCGGCGAGCCGACCATCAATACGCCGCGCGGAATGCGCCCGCCGAGCTTCTGGAACTTCGACGGGTCGCGCAGAAATTCGACGAGCTCGCCCACTTCCTCCTTCGCCTCGTCGCAACCTGCGACGTCGGCGAACGTGATCGTGTTGTTCGACTCGTCGAGCATTCGCGCCTTGCTCTTGCCGAAGCTGAACGCGCCTCCCCTGCCGCCGCCCTGCATCTGTCGCATGAAGAAAATCCACACGCCGATCAGCAACAGCATCGGGAACCACGAGATGAAGATCTGCGCGAGGAAGCTCTGCTCTTCCTCAGGACGCGCCTCGACTTTCACACCGTCCTTGACGAGGTCGCCGACCATCCAGATGTCGCCGGGGCTGTAGGTGACGTAGCGCTTCTTGTCAGTCGACACCCACTTGATCGTGCGGCCTTCGACCGTGGCCGATTCGACCCGGCCGTTACGCGCCTGCTCCATGAAATCGGAATACGCGACCGTGTCCTTGGCCGCTTGGCGCGAATCGAACTGCTTGACGACCGTCAGCACGACCAGCCCGATAACGAGCCAGATTCCGATGTTCTTCAACAAATTGTTCAAGCAAAACTCCGGGCAAGCGGCGGTTCTGTCCGGTCTTCCGCGCACCGGTGCGCGTTTCGCGCATTTGCCGCTTGTCGTGCGGCCGACGTCATTTTACCTTCGATTCCGCCGCACGAGCCTTCGCTCGTCGGCCGCCGAAGCATATCGAAACGTACTGCAGTTGCATTTTCGATCGATTGTCTCCCGAAAGCGACAACTCAACGCTGCTTCCGAAGCCCGCGAGCCACCACATACAGTTCCCGGCTACGGTCGCGCGAGGCCTTCGGCTTGCGCAGACTTGCCTTGGCAAAATGCGCGCGCACCTCGTTCTCGAACGCCAAAAGCCCTGCGCCTTGAAATGCCTTGACCACGAGATCGCCGCCGGGTTGCAGATGCGTACAGGCAAAGTCGAGGGCAAGCTCGGCGAGCCGGACGCTTCTCGCCTGGTCTGCCACGTCGATGCCCGAAAGATTGGGCGCCATGTCCGAGAGAACAAGGTCGACCGGCGCGCCCTCGAGCGCCGACTCGACCGCGGCGAGGCCTTCCGGCTGCTCGAAGTCGCCCTGCACGAACCGTACGCCTGCAATCGGCTCCATCGGCAGAAGATCGATCGCGACGATCCGTGAATTCGCTCCGAGCGCCTCTCGAAGCACCTGCGACCAGCTCCCCGGCGCGGCGCCTAAGTCGACCGCGGCCATTCCCGGGCGAAGCAGCCGATCCCGCGAGACCAGCTCTTTCAGCTTGAACGCCGCGCGCGAACGATAGCCAAGGCGCGTCGCTTCGCGCACGTAGGGGTCGGTCAGATGCTCGTGCATCCACGCCTTCCCGAAGCGATGCTTCTTTCCGGCGGGATTGAGCGGCGAAGTCACGCAAGTAGAATGGATCGAACCCGTCGATACGCCGCGCCATGGAACTGCTCCACCCTGCGCGAAGGCGCGCGCTTCGCGCCAAGGCGCATCACCTCGATCCGGTCGTGACGATCGGCCACCATGGTCTCACGCCGGCCGTGCTGCATGAGATCGACGTCGCGCTTCGCGCCCACGAACTGGTGAAGGTGCGCGTGATCGGCGACGATCGCGAGGGGCGCGACGCGTTGCTCGCGAGCATCTGCACCGGGCTCGATTGCGCACCGGTGCAGCAGATCGGGAAGCTTTTCGTGCTGTGGCGGCAACGCGAGGAAAAGGACGTTTCGCCAGTGCCAACAGCGGCAAAGCCCCCACCTTCCAGGCAGGTAATCGCCAAGCGCAGTCGGCCGCCCGCGACGAAGCGCGCTCCGCGTGGCGTGCCGCGGGCCGCGCTCCCGAGACGCCGGCGCGGCGTCTAATCGACCGGTGGCCTTGCGGCAACGCTTTGGCGCACTGACGCCGTTTCTGCTCGGTTCCTCAGCTCCCGTGCAGGTTGTGGACCCTAACGCCTTGCGCGTCGCAGCGCTACGATGAAGCTCCACATCCTGTCCGACCTGCATCTGGCTCAGGGCGACCTCGCCCGGCCAGCCACCGATGCCGATGTGGTCGTCCTCGCCGGCGATGTCGCGCGACCCGCGCAGGCGGTCGCATGGGCGGCGTCGCTCGAAAAGCCGGTGCTCTACGTGCCGGGCAATCATGAGTTCTACGGCGGAAGCATCGGGGGAACGCTTGCAACGCTTCGGCAGCTCTGCGCGGGGACGAACGTCCGAGTTCTCGACGACGACGAAGCCGCGTTGCATGGCGTCCGCTTCCTCGGAAGCACGCTCTGGACCGATTTCGCGCTCTATGGTGCGGCACGGCGCGCCGCCGCGATGCAGGAAGGACGGCGCTTCATGAACGACTTCTCGCGAATTCGCGCGAGCGAGACGTCGCCGACGCCATTCACGCCGGAAGACGCCGCCGCCCGCTTCACGATGCACCGCGCGTTTCTTTCGCGAAAGCTCGACGAGCCGTTCGCGGGCCCGACCGTCGTGATCACGCATCATGCGCCATCACGGCGCAGCATCCATCCGCGCTTCGACGATTCGCTGTTGAATGCCTGCTTCGTTTCGGATGTCGAGGCGCTGATGGGCGGGGCGCGTGCGCGCCTGTGGGTGCATGGGCATACGCACGACAGCTTCGATTACGTCGTGAACGGAACGCGCGTCGTCTGCAATCCTCGAGGCTATGCGAAGCACGGCGTCGACGAAAACGCTCGCTTCGATCCGCGCTTCGTCGTCGACGTGGTGTGACCAGAGGCGCGCACGTCGGCGTGCCGCTTTCCGGATTTCCTACACGCGTCTCGGCCCGCACCCGATGGCCGCGCGGGTGCGCGCGCGGCACCTTACGTCCGACATGGTTTGCACGTGATCGGACGCAATGAAACATCGAGCATGGCTCTTTGGCCTCGTCGTCGTGGCGAGCGCCGCCGGTGCGCAGGACATTCGCAAATGTGTGGGCGACGGGGGCATCATCGCCTATCAGAACGTGCCCTGCGGCAGCGGACAGGTCGACGCGGGTCTCTCGAAGCTCCCGGATTACGCCGATCCCGCGAAGCGCGACGGGGCGTCGTCGCGGCCAATCGACGATTCGTCGGCGCCGAGTGGCAATGCATCGTCGTTCACCGCACCAGCAGCGCCGATGGACGACGCACAGCGCGCCTTTCCGTTTCGCACGACGATCCGGCTCGGCATGACGGACGACCAGGTGCTCAACATTCCGGGATGGGGCATCCCGACGCGTATCGTTCGCAACGGCCGCCATCGGGGCTGGCGCGAAGAGTGGACGTACGAGGCGCCCGAATGGTATCGGCAACTTTCGTTCGTCGACGGACGCCTGGAAAGGATCGAGCGCGACGTCGGGCCTTACGGCGACTGGAGCGCGCGAAGCGCGTCGTGAGGAAGCTTTGGCGAGGTACGTGCCCGTAACGGGGATTTCAAGCTCGAGGAAAGAGCTCGCGTATCGCGATTAACATACCGGTCAGCGCCCCTGCCAGCGCCGCGCAAGGTCGTCGTGCGCGAGCGGCGCTTCGATTGCTCCATCTTACGCCATGCCGTTCGGGTTTACGCGATGTGTGGCCTGCCGTTGGAGGCCTTCGAAACTCCGCCAGCGCTCTCGTCAGTGTCGTGATTCATCCCGAGCGCTCACGTCTCTTGCAGGACTATTGGTACCGGACTGCGACCACCTCGTAATTTCGCAATCCTGCCGGCGCCTGCACTTCCGCCGTGTCGCCTTCGCTCTTGCCGATCAGCGCGCGCGCGA
>Ga0209579_10000655_pt1 | contig 32391 bp, 40 predicted proteins | sample Coa_R1_2_FD_187152 | JGI IMG/M metagenome (GOLD analysis project Ga0209579, IMG submission 187152) | Surface soil microbial communities from Centralia Pennsylvania, which are recovering from an underground coalmine fire - Coalmine... | ecosystem: Environmental > Terrestrial > Soil >... | reverse complement strand
ACGGCGTTTCTGGCATCCCGCAGCGTGTCGGACCATAACATAGCCGTCCGCAAGTCTTCAAGCCCAACGCCGACTTGCTGCGACAATGACTTGAACATGCTCTGCCGACTTTCGTAGAAGCCGAGGATTTCACGGAGCTTCCGAGCAAAGCCCATCTCAGGACCCGCCCAGAGTTCTGCCGATTTCTTCGCCTTGGCATCACTCGGTGCTGCAACCCCGGCAAGCGCCACGCCCAATTCGATCCAAACGCCCTCTGATGCCTTGCCAAGCATCACGACTGAGGGAACGAACAGTTCTGCTCGGAAGCATCGAACTGAATCTCTCAGTGCGTCTTCAATCTCTTGATGAAGGTTAGGCAGGGACAGTCTTTGCAGGTATAGATCGGCATCGGCCAGGACTTGATCCCGATCTGACAAACACGATTTTATGAACCGGCTTGGATATGCTGACTCAAAGCGCCCAGATTTCTCGAATCGCCATCCGCCGCTGAAACCGCCCATGCCTTGGCCGGGTCTGTACTGAATGGTCGCATTAAATGGCGTTAGCTCGGAAGACAGTTGGACGAAAACACCGTCGTGAATTAGCTCCCAAATCGCTTGACATCCGGCGAGAGAATACGAAATATGTTCAGACGCTTTCCGTAGCGTCGGAGTCGGGTCCGTGTGTGGGTGTAGAATGACCGTAGGTGGGCTTGCCGCATCTAGTTCCGTCAACGCTCCTTCTAGTGTGCCGTGCTTGAGTACCAGCCTTTTCATTATGGCGACTTTCAGCCGGGTGACGGACACACCGTCAGCAATAAGCTGTTCGGCTTGTTCAAGGTTCATAACCGTCATTGGTTTCATTGTACGCCTTGACACTAATGACTGTTTGACTGCGATCAGAGTCCGCAATCATTGCAACACGTCCTGCCCCTGATTCCGTCGATGCCTTCCTTGGCAATTATCGGAACCATCACCAGCCCCGCCATCGGATCAGCCCACCACCAGCCGAACAGCGCATTGAGAAGCAAGCCGCCCAACAAGATCGCAGACAGGTTGGTGCAAAAATCGGCTTGTTTGGAGTCGGCGGTCATGGCTCCGCTTCCGATCCCGACAGCGACCTTCCGTTTCGCTCGTGCCAACAACGGCATGACGATCACCGCTGCGGCAGCGACGATGATTCCCGGCAGGCTCCGCTCCGGCGCTCTGTGGCCGATCAGCGTGGCTGCGGATTCGTAGAGGATGTACAGCGCCAAGGCAAGGAAGCACGAACCGACGATCCGCAATGTGGTCCGTTCGACTTGTTCACGCCGGGATCGGTTCAGATCGTGATGCAACCGCCACAGTAGCGCCGCCCCGGACGCCACTTCGACGATGCTGTCCAGACCGAAGCCGACTAGCGAAACCGAACCGGCGAGGATTCCGGCAACAATGGAGACCAGGGCTTCCATGCTGTTCCAGGCGACGGTGAAATATTCAAGGCGCTGGCCCTGGCGGATGAGAGTTTGGCGATTCGGTGTGGTTGCGGTCGCCATGTATCCATTGTCCGCTAATATGAGACGAACCCGATGTTCCTGATCCGTGACGAAGATCCCGGCGACTACGATGCTGTGAGAGAGTTGAACCGCACGGCGTTCCGGGGAGAAGCCGAAGCACAGCTTGTTGATGATCTGCGGCGTGACGGAGCCGTGATCCTGTCGCTGGTCGCCGTCGAAAACGATCAGATAGTAGGGCACATCCTGTTCAACGACCTTCTCATCGAAACTGAACAAGCTGTCCTTCATGCCGTCTCGCTGGCCCCAATGGCCGTGATTCCGCAGTACCAGCGCCAAGGGATCGGATCGAAATTGGTGCGGCGTGGGCTGGAGCTTTGCCGTGAGCGTGGCAAGTCGATAGTAGTAGTGCTCGGTCATCCCGCATATTATCCACGGTTCGGATTCTCGACGGAATTGGCGAAGAACCTGCGAGGTCCCTATTCCGGTCAAACTTGGATGGCACTCGAACTGATTCCGGGCGCACTGGATGGCGTGAAAGGCATGGTGCGATACCCGAAGGCGTTTGAGATTTTGTCCGAATGAAAGGTCGCTCCACCGAATTCTCCACCGCAGCCGGATGCGCCTGTTTGAAAATGGCGTGGCGGCATTGGGCCGCTGAAAACGTAGACAGAACGGCCCTGCCAAAGCGGAGAGTTTTGATATAATTCACGGACGCCAACCCGCCTAGACCATAGACGGGTGCCATGAAGACTTCGTGGAGGGACGATGAGGGTGTATCCATGACATATCGGTTGCCGTACATTACGCTTCTATTGACTTGGTTCGTTTGCTGTTGCTCGACCGCACAGGCGCAATCCTGCACGCCTGCACCGCCTGGGCTGGTTAGCTGGTGGACAGGCGACACCAATGAGAACGACATTATTGGAGGCAACAATCCGTCTGTCGTCAACGCTGTCACGCTTGTGCCGGGAGAGGTTAAAGACGGCTTTACTTTTGGGGCGGAGGGCTACATCGAAATCCCGGCCTCAGCCAGTCTTGCGAATCAGATCTTTACGTGGACTGTATGGGCCATGCCTGCCGGTCCAGGCCCCAATAATGACTCTTACGGAAGCGTCGTCTTCCAACAGAACTTCGACCAAAATGACGGCTTCTCTCTTTGGTGGCGGGCTACCGATGGCCGGTTCCTGTTTGCCGCTGGCAACATCTACGCAGACCTGATTACTTCCAGTGGCACTTTTCCGGCAGGAGAGTTCTACTTCGTTTCCATGACCTACGATGGTAAGACCTTTCAATTATTCGTCAACGGTATACTACAGGGTTCGTACTCGGCAGCAACTACGGTGCCGTATTCGACGACCAACCCGTGGATGATTGGGTCCACACAGCCCTCGTTCTTTCCGGTTTATCCCCGCACTTGGAACGGCATCATCGACGAGGTTCAGGCATACAACGTCGCTCTGTCTCAATCCCAGATCCAAGCGATCTACAATGCCGGAAGCGCAGGCGTCTGCAAGGGCCTGACCTTCTCGCCGACAAGCCTGAAGTTCTCTCGCCAGACCATCGGTACTACCAGCCCCTCCAAAACAGTGACGGCGACGAACTCATTCCCTCTACCAGTGACCATCAAGAAGGTCTCCACTAGCGGCGACTTTGCCCCAACCAATACGTGCCCCGTACCTCCAGCACAGTTGGCACCGGAAGCGACCTGCACAGCCAGTGTTACCTTCACACCTACCGCTACGGGCACTAGGACGGGGAAGCTGACGTTCATCGACAGCGCACCGATAAGTCCGCAGAAGGTAAACCTGACGGGATCGGCCACGGACATCAGCTTGTCTCCTTCCCGCCTGAATTTCGGTAGTCACACGGTCGGAACCACCAGTCGGGCGAAAACGGTGACTGTGACCAACGACGGGAGTGTGACCGTAAACTTTACCGGGAGCGGCATTGTGATCGCCGGAACCGACCCAACTGATTACGTGATTTCGGCCAATACCTGCGGAACCAGTCTTGGTGCCGGGGCGAGTTGCACGGTCAGCGTCGAATTCAAACCGATGGCGACCGGGACAAGAGATGCAACGCTTCAGTTTAACGACGACGGTGGCGAAAGCCCTCAAACCGTTGCGCTGACCGGCACAGGAACCTAGCAACCCTCTGACACCCGGCGCTCCACTGGCCACACTCACAACGCCACAGCCTCGAACCGACCAGAATCGGGCGCTGACATCGTGAACCGATAGCCGTGCCGTCCATCAAAGAAGTACATTGTGTGGCTGGAACCGCCGTCAAAGCGGTCAGTGTGGACCAGCGCCTTGCAGGTCGCCTCGTATCCGTCGAACCGAAGGAACGTGCCGGTCAGGTGTAGCGGCGGCGTGTCCCGGTTCAGATCGTCGGTATCGACTTCGACTTCAGCCCAGAATGAGTTAGCACCAGTAATGTGGATCAAGACCGTGTGCTTGACCATTAAGGCACGGTAGCACGGGCGGGTGGAAATGTGGAGCCTGGGTGATGGGCGATAGCGGTGGCGGGGCAAGTAGTCAGCCTAGAGACAACCGTTACCAAGGCTGCAACTGACGATCAACGCAACGATAACGTAAGGCCAATACAGAGCGAATGGGAGTCCGAGCAGCACCCAAAGCCCTCGCCATCCGTAAAGCCTGAATCCTGCAAGCAAGTAAACAATCCAGATGACCGACAGAGGCAACGCTATAACAAAGGGTACGCTGTCCGTGTTGCTAATAATTCGCTTATAGAGAAAAGGCACAAAGCAACTTGCGGTGGCGATCCCTATCGAGGTCAGCAGAAAATGGCGAAGACCAGATGGAGCCATGTTTCATTCCGCAGCGACATTCGGTGTTCCGTACTGGAACTGCCATTAGAGCATGATTCGTGTTGATGGGGTATGGTTTCGAGCGGAACGAATGGCATTCATAGGCGACGAAATAGTGCGACAAGCCGTTAGCCGCTGTCGCCTAGCGTTCACGACCACCCCGCACACGAATCCAGCCACGCTTCCACGTCGCCACGCCGGGTATCGAACCGCTGCTCCGATCTTGACGAACTTCGGCCCTTTGCGAAGCCATCGCCAACGCCGCACCGAAGCAACGCTGATTTTGAGGTACGCCGCAACCTCGTGCTCTCTCGACAGGCCGGTCTCGGATTGATTCGGAGCGGTCGGCGGGTTGGGCGCTGGCTGCTCGACGGTTGGCGTTTTGACCAGTGGTTGAGATTTTTGGCGGTCCCGGCTTTCCAGTTCTGCGATTCGAAAACTGAGGCTTTCGATTTTCGTTGATCGCAGTCAGGTGAGCTTCACGCAGAAGTTCGATGATCTTCGTTTGGTTGGAGTCCATGCAAACAGGCTTATCACCGTGAGCGGATCGGCGCAGGCAGGCGGAAGCGAACGGAGCGATACTGCTGGCGACGGCGAGTTCGGTGTCGTGGTTGGAGAAATTACAAAAGTGGTTCGGACAGTGTTTTTAGGAAAAGGGTACCCATCCGTGGGCGTGTATACATTGACCCCTGGCTCAGTAAAGGAGGGAACTTGAAAACTTTACAAAACGCCCGAGCCGATGAAATCCGAAAAAGGTACCATCCTGACAGACTCCTAGAAACGGCCCCAGGTGAAATTCTGAAAAAGGTACCCTGGTCAAGTACTGGGACGAGACTCCCTGGTCGAATTTGAAAAAAGGTACTCCCGGTCGAAATTCTGAAAAAGGTACTGGCCAAACTTCTCATTAACCTGCTGGCCGATTTGATCCGGAGCTATTGCGGCCAAAGGTTTCGAGCCGGTGTGGGTGTGGTTAAGGGAACGGAGACCGCCCAGTCCGTTCTGCTCGATGTAGTTTCGGTTCGCCGTCGTGGTTCTCAGTTGGCAGCGCTTGAAAAACAACGTATCCCAATCGGTCGGCGATTTGTAGCGGGGCTGTGGAGTGTCGATCAAAGAATCCACGGCAAACAGCTTGATACCCGTTCAGCGTTTCGTGGCAGGTAATGCACGATTCCTTCCCGGTCGCTTCTCGGACCATGCTCTCGATCCCGGCCTTCTTGCAGATGCATCAAGTTGCCCGGTCTGAAAATACAGGTGTCGCACCTTCCGAGCGCAGACATGAACGTTGCCGTCTCGAAAGACCTTGCGGCTTTTCATCGGTACATTGTCGCACAAGGATGTTTGATGAGGTTCACTCGACGCCACCACCAGCCGCCAATTACGCAATCTGGGCCGGTTTGCCGGGTGCTATTCTCGGGCTATGCCACAATATCAACCCGGCACGCTCGATCAGGTTGCTGCATCTCGTGTTCAGCCGTTTCGCAAGTCGGCCCGTCAAAGATTCTGTCCGATCTGCACGAGCGATCCCGAAAATCCGCTGACGGGTCATGACGGTCGAGCGCACAAAGGGCAAAAGAGAAAACGGCCATTCACGAAAGCAGAACTGGCGGCTCGGTGAAATTTGTCGAGCAGTTTCGCCGGAACGAATGCTTATGAAGACGATCTTGCTTTTCGCTATAGCAGTGGCATTTGCCGGTTGTCAAAAGCCATCTACGCTCAAACCCGCTACGACGGATGAGGCAGCGTTCAAAAGACCTACTGCCACTGAGGTCTTTAATTTGAGATCGAAGTGCGCTGAGTTTGGTGAGAAAGTTCTGAACGGCAATTCCATCGGTCCCGCACTCACTCAAGAGCAAGTGTCACACTACGATCCAAAGACGAATCGCTGCTACGTGGAACTTTGGGTTCATATGGCCGATTTGACGAAGTTTCAGGACTACGAAGCCCGCTACGTTTTTGACGGCCAAACCGGTGAGATGTTGGCCTCTGCGCAGAACAAGAAGGGCGTCAAGACAGGGTTCGTTCAGGGCGGCAATGTTGATAGTGTTCTCGACTTTAACGCTGCCACATTGAAGATTGACGGTCTAATGGCCGATGACAGGAAGCAATAAGGGCGTTCATTAGATCATAATTACTTGTCGAAGGTCTGCCAGTCTTCAACCTTATCGTCGTTGTCCAGATACACCACGATACGGCCCGAAAGGTAGATCACTTGCTTTCCACCATGGCCCCAACTATTCTCTCTCTCTAAAACCGAGCAAGTAATCGACGGCATCCTTCGTCATGCCCTTGTAGATGGTTCCATGCTTAATGGCATCGACTTCTTTCGGGGTGAGCTTCTTGGGTATTTCAGACAGCAACAATCCAATGACGCTATCAAGAAAGCGTCTGTTTGCTCTACCGTCAAGATAGTACAATCGATCCGTAAAGGACAATGCCTCTTTATCCGGCAGTCTTAGTTTTAATACGACGCCAGTGTTATCAAGATATTTCGCTCCGACGATTGTCAACGGTTCAAGCAAACGAACGTCGGTAGGTCATAACTGTTTTAGGGCACCGCTGGAACTGGTCAGTTCTTCGAGGGTAGTGTCGGGCTGATACAGTTGCGAATATCTAACAGCATAAACTGTCTTCCCCACAAGGAGAGGAAGTTGTGTTGACATTTGATCGCTCAGAGCGTTGGCAGTGGACGCAAGTTCGACCGCACTGCTTAGGGTGATCGGATAGGCAGTGGTCATACCGAGATTCCCATCATCGAAACGCACTACAAGATCAAAGTATGGGTCAACGATGTCGCTGTCGGTTACGATCTCACCTAAAGCATTTGGCCGCAATTCTCTACGTTTTGATTCGTTTAACTGTACGGCTATGACGGTAGCAGTTCGCCCTTTGTATGAGGCTGGTAAGTTTTCTAATATCTCACTCAGATACCACCCGTCACCGGCTGCCTTGGCGACTGTCCATAGCAGGAGGACGTTACCTCTCAGCGTGACGACAGGGCCACCAACTACGACCTTCTGATTTAGGAACAGCCGACGAACGGTAGCAAAAGTGGCACCCGACTCTAATTGCTCCCGCCAGCCCTTCGGGCTTTGATTGTCCGCATATGCTGGTAGTAGCAGCAATGACAACACGACCGGAACAGCCAATCTCATTTGTAACCTTCTTTCTTATCGGCTAAATCATTGTCGTGCCCGGACAAGCCAAATGCAAGTTGATAACCAAGGTCAACGCAATGCATTCGGGTCACGGGCTGCTGCAATCTTTCTTTCTTTTGTCGGTATTCACCATTTCGGACCGGAGTATACCACAGTTCGCCCGGAGCGATGAAAAATAGCGCACTATCGAGGTTCGCCCCAGACATGGCGGCTTGCGGTAGTTCCAGGTGGCGTTTGTTCCTTGGCGGATCTTTGCTGTGCTCTGGCGGCTGCTGGTGCTCATGCGTTGAAACCGGGTGGTGTATGGGCGTGATAATCTACGTTGGTTGATTGAGTTCATTAACATTACGGTCGCCGTGCTCGTGGCGTTATGGGCGATCAAATTTATCACATCGAGGAGCCGAAAAAGACCGCTTTTGCCAACAGCCACGACCAGTGCTCGTCAAAAGTTAAGGGACACCGACCCGCTATCTTTTTGGCGAGAAGAAATTCAGAATATGGTTGAGCGGCACGGTTCGCCAAGACGGGCAGCAAACCACTTCGAGCAATGGATCAACGATTGCGATCTTGCTCGAATGGACGACCGGCAGCTTCAGGCGCTTCGGTACTACTGGCGGGATTTGAGCGATTGGTGTGGAAGGGTGCGTATCGATATGCTGAAAGGGAAGGAATGGCAATCGGCAGACTGGACCCGTTTGTTTAATGTGTTCGGAAGGGTGAACATTCGGGTTCAGCTTGCGTACACCGAGCGGTTCGGTCCCTAGACGCATTACCACATATCCCGCATTCGGGGTCGTCTTGCGCCTTTTTGCAGGTTCTTCTTTTTCTCGATTACCCGAAGATTGTCGGTCGTGTGGCTTCCGCCTCGTGCAAATGGCCAAACATGGTCAACATGATGTTGCTGCGGGTCGAACTTCTCGCCCTTTAAGTCTCGCTCGATGACGGTTTGGCGCACGGATTTTGGAATGTACCTAGATCGCTTTTGATTTTGAAATCGAGCAAGGAAGATGAATGCGACAATCCCGGCGATGACCTCTTGCTGAGAACGGGTCGCCTGCAAACGCATTGCCTGAAGCGCCACCATCGAAAAGCAGAAGATGATGAATGCCTTCAGCAGATTTCCGATGAAGAGTCTTGCGCCTTCTCGTGCCAGACGTAGCGCTCGAAGCCAGTACAGGCAGAGGACCAGCCCAACGACGAAGATGATCCAGTCGGCGTTCGGCGTACCTGTAATGTGAATCGGCGGCTGCATACGACCACCAGTAGAGAACGACGCCTACCGAGATTTCTTTCTTCTGACGTATGCTTTGCCGGTCGTGCCGTCCTTCTTCTTCCGGCCTTTAACGGCTTGGAAATCGCCTTTCTTTTTGCTTCCGGTGCTGCCCAGAAGAGCGCCTAATGCGAGTGATACGAGTGGAATTGGCATACGGCGTTAATTGTATTGCAGAATACCAATGGGTGCAATGGGATTCCGAGTGATAATTCTGTGCGTTTCGGCTTGTGGTCGCTGCCTGGGCCGGATGCGGGGCGTGGCGGCGGTTTCTGGAACGGCGATTGCAAGTGCTTCGTTGCCGGTGGTGGCGCTTATCCGCCGCTATTGTGAAAACAAAATGGTGTGCTTGGAAAAAGTGCGGTTGGTCGAGGAATACTCCGTTGCAAGTTCGACCCTTGTCCTGGCAAATACCAAACTGAAGACGGCACGGAAAGCTCACATAGGTGTTTCTGCCGCTCTTGGCGTGTGGAAGGCGGCAAGTGCCAAATGCGTCGTGACCCGGCAAGCGCTTCAGGAGCACAAAGCCAAGCACAGTTGCTAGAGAAAGGGTGCCGGTTCTGATCGCCTCGGACGGCTTCAAGTGTTTCGATGCGAGTTGGCCCCGGCGATCTCTCAATACGGCGGCTCTTTGTAGGCAACATTCAAATCGAAATCGCCCAGGATGATCGCCGCCCGGATCGCATCCACGTAGCTGGCCGCTTCTTCGGCTCGTTCGGCGCACCCGGCGCAGGCCAACAGGTGTTCATTGACCGAGACAAGCTCGGCTTCGTCTACGATCATTCCAAGGTAATAACACTCCAGGTCGTGGTCGTCAAGGTGGTCCATGCCGGTTTAGTGGTGCGGCTTGGGAAAAGTTCTAAACAAAAAAAGGACAATTCGTTGGGAAAGTCCCGTGCCCCGTGCCATGGACTACGATTGAAGAATGGAAGTACAAGGTGATCTCGTTGTCAAGATCGTGATGGCGGTTGCGGCGGTCCTGATTGGGATCAGCGGATGGCTAATTATAACCGGGCGGTATGATCGCTACAACAAGCGTGTGTTCCGAGATCCCCTTTACAAGAAATGGCTCAAGCCTTCCGACCAGAACGATAAAAGCACCAAAACATAGACGGTGCTGCGGCCCAGAGAAAATCTCAAGAATTTTCGATACCATCTGAAACAGACGATGCCAGTTGCTTAGGGCAATGGCGGCGGCGTCTGGGCTTTTCTGATCTGCCGAACGGAGACTGGAAACCCGAAAATCCACTTGTCGTGTGCCTTCCGATTCTGAACTTGGAGCGAACCATGCACGAGGGAACGACCCGGCGACGAACGTCCGGTCCAAAAGCATCTTTCACGCTCTGGCTGGTACCGAAACGTGGGGACACGACGGCGCAACGAGCAGCGGAGGAGTTCTGGGCCGAGCGGGTTCAGACCGCCCGCTCGAAATACAATCTTGCGGAATCGCAGTTGCGGCAGATCATCGCAGGGCAGAAGAAATGGCCTGTTGCTGAACCGGACGGGTCCGCTCTGGTTCACGCCGCTCGACTCCAAGAACTGGCCGCACGCAATGAATACGTACAGGCGTTGAGGATTTTCAGCGGGTTGCTATTGCATGGCGAGGGGCAAGAATAGACTCGACCATAGTTCAAAAGGAGTAGCTGTTGCCAGAATGATGTCGGTTTCGTTCTACGCCGCCGTCGTTCGGATGGTCAGCAGCCGTGTTCTTGGACGTGGGTCAGGAACGCCCTTTTCCATTTTTCCTTCAACACGGTGGCCTTACGAATGCGATCAGCGAATTCCTGGAATTCTGGTTCGCCACGAATGATCGCCTGAAGGTGTTCGCTTTGGAGCGCAGCCAATTCGGAAACCGCTTCGCCTACGGACTCTAAGAGCCGTTTACGGGTTTCGCAGAAGGCTATCGTCGGTCGTGCTAATGCGCCTGCGGCCATTTCAAGCTGAGTATCGCACACCGAATGCAGCCCGTCTAAGCAGTTTTGCTCAGTACCAGCCGTTGAGGGCGATCATTGGTGCGGTTGCGTCCATTCTGGGCTGATCCGGGCTGCAGGAAAACGCTGCTCCCGTCATTGGCGCTCAAAATCTGCTACCAATCGTCGGAGAGGCCACGGTCAGCGGTCGCCCTGGTCAATTGCACGCACCGATGGCGAGGGCTGGCTTGTATTCATGAATTCCATCGCATAATCAAAGGCCGTGTTCTCGATATTGTCGGTTAGATGCAAGAGTCGCTCGTTAGATCTTACGGAACACAGCGGCGGCACGATGGGCGGCACGAAACGCCCCATGACAGAGCAAACATTATTCCGGGGATCACGAAGCGAAAGGAGTAGTGTGCGTCTTGGTATCCGCCGTATGGAGGGAACACGAAGGTGAAAGGCGAATTTGAAAGCGATGAAATCGAGACCCAAAGGTGCGTGTCCGATGGGAAATCCGTCTTGCCCAGGAGGAATCGGCGCAATTCTTCAAGTTGGTCGTCTCGGATGTCGATGGACTTTAACTCGTGCTCGTCAATTACCCACTTCTGAACCCCCGCTCCCAGATAACGCTGGCGGCGAAGTAGGCCAGCTCCTCCATCTCAATACCGGGAACTAAACGGGTGGGGATGAACTGGACTTGGCGCATGGGTACGGGAACGCCACGCGCAGTTAGATCTACTGGCCTGATCCTAGTTATCATTTGCTACAACGGGAGCGTCCCTTACCCCGGTAGCAACGTCGCAAAACCCAATCCTCGCCGTTCTCGTGGAACCGCTGTTCGCAGTCGTAGCACAGCAGTTCGTCGGCGAATTGAGTCGATGAAGTCCATGCTGATTTGCGGCTGAACCACACCGGATTGCGATTCTTGGCAGTCTGGCGTTGGAGCAAGCGATAGAGCGCCTTCGGGAGAAGATGGCTCCGCTGAAGCGGCTTTACGGCAAGGCAAAGGCGGCATCGGCCTTCGGTCATCTCGGCGATTCCAGTCTACGATACTATTGTCTCCTGCCTTCGCCTTCTGCGATACTTGGAAACAGGAGCGTGGGATGATGCCGACATACTGGACAGGCCAACAGATTCAGCCGGGTGATTGGGTTCGAGTGTATTCGTCTCGGTATGGTTTCTGGCACCACGGTATCGTTCGCCGCCTGATCCGGGTACCGGCAGGAGTCGCCGTCGAGATCATCCACAACACGAAGGGTGGCGGCGTGACCGTCACCGACTGGTATGAGTTCGCAGATGGTAACGCTGTTTTGCATAATCGCCGCCCATCATCACCTGCACACGCCAACCAAGTTGTCGCACGGGCCGAAGCCAACATCGGGAAGCCCTACGCCTTGTTCGCTCAAAACTGTGAACATTTCGCATCGTTCGCATTCACTGGGAAAGCGGAGAGCGAGACCGTAACGGGACTGGGTTGGCTGGCGGCTGGATTGGTGGCTGTCGTGGCGTTGACTTCGGATTCCTGATAAAGCCGTCTCGGACTTTACACAGACATTGGCTGCGGTCAATGTCGGCTCGATAGACCTACCTTCTGGCGAGGACGAGTCTCCGGTCTCACCGGCTAGTCCTTGCCTGAGATTCTTGCGAGTTTACGTTTAGCGGCTGCTCTATCATCGTCATCGAAAATATCAGTCCATTCATCATTGAGGACGAACGCTTCGACTGTTAGCTCCTGGTGTTTGCGCAACCGCTTAAATCCTTCCGTTGGCCGAGTGTACAGCAGGTGCCGAACAGTCCAGACGCCACCTTTGTAGTTTTGGGACTTCTCGTCGATCATCTGACGAAACCTCTTTGCGGTCCAGCAGTCCGATCCAATTTCCGTGCGCCATTGTTCCGATAGGGCAAAAAGCGCACCTTCTAGGGCGTGCTCACGAGCAGCAGGAACCATGCAGTAGATTCTATCCGAAAAGCAAGCAGATCGAGTGGCGATGAAAGCCATTGACACTGAGAATCGTTTCCAGTAGAATCTTCACGTCCATTTGGAGACCTCCGATGCTGACAGACCAACAACTCAAAGCCTTTGGGCGCATGGCGATCTCCTATACGTGGCTCGATGGCAAGGTTAGTGACGCTATAGGATGGCTTAGTCAGAAAGACCCGGATGCCACACGAATGGAGTTGGCAGGAGACAGAAGGGAACGAGGCTTCTGCAAGAGATTAACGAGGATTACGGCTCTTGCGGACAAAAGTGCAAGGGAACACGGACACGAACCAACGCAAGTTTGTACGAACATTGAGCAGGCCACGGAGCGGGTCCGAAACGTATCCGATAAGCGGAATGAGTTGATACATTCGCACCTTCGGTGGACCCTCGCTGGTGGGACTCTCAGCGAAGCCCTGGTCGATCCGATAAAGAACTGTGAGCTTGAGGATTATAGCGCCGATGCACTCTGGGAGTTGGCAAGTGAATTCGTGGACTCTGCGACGGAACTTGAGGCTGCGGTCCGCAAGTTCATGGAAGAAATCGTCCGTGTTGCTGTTCCCGAAGTCGATGTATGGTATCCCCCGTCCGAAGACAATTCCGATTCCGGTGAGGACGCCTGACGTAGAGTCTCGCCGTGCCTATCGTCGGCAAAATCGGCGCTCTTCACGCATAGAATGTTCGTAGCACCTTCCAGGCCGCAAACCACTGCTGGATCGCTGCCGGTGGTGGGAGCCGTTTTCCGTCCAGGCGTCAATCGCTGTGGGCCGAACTTAGGGACCACACTTTAGGATCTCAGAAAGCGTCCAACGAGGATCTTTTCTGGAATGTACATCGTCCAGTAGCCAACGCCCGCCGATGCGTGGAAAGTCGAAGTGAAGTTCAGATGCCGTACCTAGATTTGTGAACTTGGCAATCACCAGATTTCGATCCTAGCGCTTCGGCGCCGTTTGTGACTGTCAAATTGGTAATATGCAAGTCCTGACCATTCACCCAGAAATCGAAATCCAAGCAGCCAACTTCACCTTTCGCCCTTTCCCTGTCATGCTGGAAGAGCTTTGCCAGTCGGGGTGTGTAGATGTTGGCGGGTGCATCGTAAGGACGGTTGGTATTCTGGGCATCAACAAAGTGCTGGTAGACCCCTGCGACGAATCTCACCGGGTCATGGATCGTTCGGGTTTCGGCGGGGAGTGCGAAAGAGAATGAGAAAATCAACGCAAGGCTCAAGAATGCCCGATTCATACTTGCCAGAATAGCTGAATTATGCATGGAAAGCGCTGCCTTCGAGTTCGGTGTTGAAACCATATCGCCGCTCTCCACGATCATCCCCTATAAAACCTCCGCAACACCTTCCATGCCGCAACCAACTGCTGGACCGCTGCGGGTGGTGGGACTCGCTTTCCGTCAGACATCAGTCGTTGTGAGCGGTGCGGTAAAGCATTCGACGCTCGTGCGGACAGCGAAACACGCTAAACGTCGGACCGGCACACCCAATGCAAGCGACCCACGGGCATACGCTTTCGGCCATCCAGCGAACCGCCCCGTGGGGTAATTTCGGGTTCTATCCGGTTGCGCTCCTTTAGATCGTTCAGAATCTCCTGCGCCCGATCACCGGAGCAATTGAGTAGACTTTCGATTGTCCGAATGCTTGCCGTTCTTAGCGATTCGATGGTTTCCGCAGGGTGAAGGAGAACGAGCGCTTCAATAACCCGCCGTTCCTGATCCAGCCCGGACATTTCATCAGTTTAACAGCCCCTAGAACTTGAAGGCTGACCGGGGCTTGGTGAGAATGCATCCGGCCCCAGCGAATCGACTGTGCGCCTTCTGGTGGCCGCTGGAGGGCATTCGTGGTGACTTCCTGCTGGTAACGATGTGGTTCTCGATGCTGTCGTCACAACAAAATTTGACTGTGTTTTTTCCGGTTAAAGGATCCCTTGTCGGCTGTTTAGAAACCGACAGGGCAGGTCTTTTCGGAGGGACTCCAGATCGACTCCCCGGCAGATTTTCTTGGGGACTCCGACTGGCGGGAACGGCGCTATGAGATTCCGGTTGTGCGGGCGGGTTGGTGTGGGGTCTGGCAGGTGGATGCGGAGCGAACTGACGGCTTCCTGGTGCGTGTTGGCGGGTATGCAGCCCCGAATGTGAATGTGAAGGTACTGATTTTCAAGCGCTTGCCGCCAATGCTACCCGAAACGGCAACACGTTCGGAGCGTTGCAGTCCCCCGCAACCAGAAAATCGCTCCAAATCAATAGGCAGGCGCAACCACTGAGGTGCGGCGCCGGATCGGCTTTCGATTCCAGGTAGTAAACGCCGTATCGATTCCGTAACGGAGCTTTGAGTGCCGCTCGCAATCTCAGCACGGCAGTTGTCATCGCGCGAAATGGAGGCGGACAGAGTGGCAGACCGGCGCGCCAAGCTGGCATACAACAGCAAAGTGGCGCAGAACACATCAAACGCATAAACCCGATGCGGGATGCAACAGCGCTACTTTAGACGGTCCAGGCCGTGAAGAATACTACCCACCTTGCCGGATGCATAGAGCGTGGAAACCCACGTAAGTTTTACGTAAGATGGACGGGCGATCACCGCGTTTTTAGCGCACTTCGCAACTTGCAGGATCAATAACTTACGTTCCTTCAGTGTGCTACGGCAGCCCAACTCCCGCCGCCTCCACCACCTGCGTGAAAACAACTTGAATTCGCCCATTCCGGCCGAAAAGACGGGAAATCGGCATGACAATCGATGCCAGTTGTGGGAAAATCAGGGAAGTCCGATGCGGTGAGGTGCGAGAGCGGTTGAATCGGGCGGTCTCGAAAACCGTTGAACCTTTGCGGGTTCCGTGGGTTCGAATCCCACCCTCACCGCCACTTCAGGCGTCACACCTGCTTCCTTAACCTGGCGGCAGCGGCTGGCCGGCCACCATCAGTCCCAGGTCGTACATGGTGAAGGCCACCTCAACGCAGCCGACCCCCATCTCTGCGAAAAGCCGGACGACGCCTTCGCCCAATACGACAGCGCGGTGCCCATGCCGGCCGGGAGCGGGGAATTCCATAACCCGGACTTCCAATTCGACCAGAAGCATCGCGATGACAAGATCGATTGGGCAAACGGATTCACGAGAAAGGTGATCGTCTGTTTCGTCGTCGATGCTGCGGGAAATCCGACCAAAATCAGCCTTCCGCAATCACCCGGTGCCGCTCTCGAAGCTCACATTAAAGACCATATCGCGAGCCGGAAATACAAGCCCGGCTGGTATACCGAGTCCTACCGTGACCGCAATCCTAAATATGTCCCGACTCAGATGGCTCTTGAATTGAGGTTCCCGTAGGCTGTGGACAAGCCAACTTGACCCCCGCCGCACATGAGTCATGCTTGTAGATGCCTTATTAGGAGTAGGCTTTCATTGTTTTGGCGGGCGAGCTGTAGGATGTCTCGGCTCCCCGCTTCAGAACCTTTAAGTAACCTTTAAGGGCTTTGAAGCGGGAACCCCCTCGGCCATTCCCGGTGAATGAAACGAACTTTACAAGTTTTCTTTATCCTGTCGGCGGTACTGCTCCTACCGCCGATTCTTCGTTCTAACGCCACCTACGAAGTCGGGAGTGTAGCTGCTACAACCCACTTTCCCGTGCCTGTGGCTTCGCAGGCATCGAGTTCCAAGCCAGAAGGCACCACCCCATCCCCGACCAAGGCCGATTTAGCCGTTTTTGTCCACAATGAGGCCGAAACTATGGGGTGAACCCCGACCTTGCGGCGTGCATCGTGCAGCATGAGAGCCAATGGCAGGCCGACCGCGCGGGCGACATCGGCAACCCGCACGGCGATTCCTATGGCTTAAGGCAGATCGAGATAGCCGAGCACGACGACATCACCAAAGCCCAGGCGCTCGACCCATTCGAAAGTACGGACTGGGCGCTTTCGAAGATTGCAGCCGCGAACGTGTCATGGTGGGCGACGTATAGCGCGAAGCCGTTTTACTGCCGGAACATTCGAGTGTTGTAGGAGTCGCGGAAATTATGATTTACGCTTGACATGATCCCACCGGGTGTGTATACGCGCGTATTCCAAACCAATGGTTAGATTCGCAAAATCTTCGCCTGTTGATAAAAACATAACCTTCCATCTTTGTTTTGGTATCAGTCGCCCACTAAATAGCCCTGGATTCATTACATTAGCCAAGCGTCATTGGTGCGTCAAAATAGTTCTTGACAAACCAAGAAACTGACGCGTACCCTTCTTTTAGTTGCCTTTTGAAATTCGCTAATGGCTTAATCCGTTAGCGGATCTTAGGAGGCGACTCATGGCAATCCCGCACCTACCCTCGATAGGCGACATCGAAGGATATGTCGCACAACTGATCGCTCTGATCTTGCTCATCCTCGGGGGTGCCCGGCTCGTCATCCACGAGTGGCATGCGGTTAAGCGGACGCTTCGCGGACGCCAGAACCATGCCGGTCCACGCGGACTCGAAGGCCCCGCACCCTAAGCCAATAGTTTATGGCGGAAATCCGCAGTTGACAGACCTGTAACGAAAATGTAGCTTTGCCGTTGTATTATCTAGGCCATCAGCGCCATAACGTGAGCGCGGGCATATGCCGATGGCACTCTCCTTTGTGAAAGATAGGTCGAAGCCATTGAGCCGCCAGCCCTTTTAAGAGCTTCAAGGCGGCTTTTTGGTTCTTTGAGTTATGCACATGCCAGCACTGGACTTCTGCGGCCTATTTTCTAAAATGAGATTGTTCCAGTTATGGAACCGCGTGCGCCATCAGGAAGGTATCAGAGCTTTTTCGGATGCCTTCTGTAGCGAGAAATCGCTCGGGGGCACGCGAAAGAGCTTTTTATATTCGCTGGAAGGGTAACTGTATCGGGCGAATCAAAAGAACGTCGCGGCTTCAACGACTTCCCCGCGCGTCGGCGTTGTTCTTTGAAAGCTTGAGTAAAAGGTAGACCGTTGATCACGGCAGAGGAACCTAATGCGGGATGCGGGGGTTAATGACCCCGCTGCAAAATATTCTCGGTGACTTGCCCGCGCCTGGACCGGAACGAGACGGCCAACAGGACGACCACAAAGGGTGGCAGCGCGCATGCTCCAAGTCGGATTTGCCACCGACTGATGGTGCCTAGAAATATAGTACGAGAGCAATCTCGGAAGAAATCGGCACACCACCTCTCAAGCTTTCAACGAATAGCGTTTTAAGCCGAAACATCGCAAACGTCCAGACCGAACATGGAAAGTAGCTTGCGACCGAAATTCTGAACACTGTTCGGAATGGAAGTCGCATATCCACCCGAACATAAAAAGTAAAAAGAAGGAGATGGATCGAGAACACCGAAGAGTTGTAAGCTACCACCGCCGGGCTTTTACCCCTCTTGTCCATTATCGGTGACGAGAGTTTGATGACCTCTCTTGAATGTTCGGCGGAGCTTGTGTTATCATTGGCCGTCGGGTGAATCCGACAATACCGTTCGGGTGTGATGCTTGGACGGTGGCAGTAGGTAGACGAAAATTCGCCTTTGGTAGAAGGAGACTCAATGGCAGTCCAAAAGGAGAACCTCGCCGAAAGGGTTCAAAGAACATATAAACTGCTTTCGGCAGTTGCTACAGAGCTCAACACCTCGTCAGACAAGTTGGGGGCATCAATCTCCGCCCTCGATTCCGCACTCCGAAAAATCAATCTTGGCATCTCAAGCTGGGTTCATTTCGCTGAATCACATTCTGCGGACAACCTGCAATACAGTTTCGAAGACATTGGATACGCTAAGATTGGCGGTAAATGGGGTTTAGCGATTCGGACGGTTTCTGGCGACGAACGGGCTGACTTCGATCACATTGATCAGTGGACGTTTAATGAAAGCCCACGCGGGCTTCGCGTCAGGGCGGTCAAGAAAGTCCCCGAACTTCTCGATCAATTGATTCAAGACGCGAGCGAAATGGTCAAGGAAGTCGAGGAGCAGATTGGTACGGTCGATCTTCTCACTGCCGCTATCGAGGATATTGAAGCAGGCCCCGACAAGAATTCGGTCGCCAAATATAGGGAACTTTTCTCGGAATCGGCGAAGACCAATGCTCCCGTGACCATGCCCACGAGTATGCCACGGGCTGGGAGGAACAACCCATGAAGCGTCCTAGGAGTATCGAAGCTGCGCTCATTAAGGGCACGGCACTCCTTTGCCTCCTCCACACGCTCTACCTGGTGGTAAAGCAAGAATTCGGGTGGTGAAACGCTATGAGTCCATCCGTGCCACGACGCCGTTGAGGCGTTCCAGGAGTGCTTGGTGGGTCTGGCCAACTTCTGCCCGGTCGTCTCTTGTGATCAGACGACCGTCCACGGTAAGCGCGAAGTGAAGCACTCCGCCGACGGTGTAGATTTCCACAACCGCTTTTTTTCCGTTCACCTCGAACGTGTGTCTCCCATCGAATCCCACCCTCACCGCCACTTCAGGCGTCACACCTGCTTCCTTAACCTGGCGGCAGCGGCTGGCCGGCCACCACCAGTCCCAGGTCGTACATGGTGAAGGCCACCTCAGTTGAACCATCCGAACCCGTGAGGAGGACGAACTGGCCGTTGCTCAAGCCTGGTATGGCCATAGTCCATACGAGCGTCTCCGTCGCCGTGTTGATGGCCGCGAGATAGTTGCCGCGCGGAAGGCCCTCCTCCATGGTCTGGATGCTCAAGAGCATAACCGGACTCCCGGCCACGGCCGTCATCTGCATCGTGGAGACCGGCCTCGCTTCGATCCCCGTTCCAAACATGGGCCCGATTCTGATGGTCCGGAGCAACGCGCCGGTCGAGATATCCAGCTGGTGCAAGTTGGACGAACCCGATGACCAGTACCAGATACCATGCCTATCGCTTGGCATGTTGGTCCTCAGGTCTCCGGACACCGAAGTTGCCCACTGCAGAACGCCGGACGTCCCGGCATCCGCGACAGCGAACACCGTCGGACCACCGACGTTATTCGGCGCCAAATGCCATCCATCGAAGACGACCACCGTCGAGTACCCGTTGACATCGGCCACGCATGTTGGGGACGCCCCGCCCGGCCCGCCGACCTCGTAATACCAGGCTACGGTTATCGGGTTTGCGGCGTTCGCGGGATCGATATCGAATGCATAGAGCCGTCCCGTATTCGTGCTATCCCGCAATATCATCGATACGTAAATCCGGTTATTCACCACGCAAGGACTATTGTCCGTGGCGTAGTAGTGAGGATTTCCCGGGTCATGAGGCCTGATCGACCCGATCAGGGCGCCCGTAGTCATAGAATACGCACTGATAGGCCCGGCCTGCGTGGCGAGGACCACGGCCCCGTTATTGGTATATACGGGACTGGTCGGGATGCCTCCAGGCGTGGTGGTCAGCGCAAATGGATTGCAGTTCTCATCGTAGAAACCGATGTGGCTCGAATCGGCCACGATGAAGTTGCCCGCCTGATCGACCATTGCCGCCGAGTGGAACACACTAGACCCAAACGTCGCGCCGGTATCGCACACATAGTTCCCATCCTGGTCATAAGCTACGACCGACCGGGTGTTGGTGTTATAAGTCGCAACGATCCTGCTGGTGCCATTCGTGACCGCGCCGAGGCCCGAACTGGAGCCCCCGGGCGTGTTGTCCTGGCTCCGTATGACCGGCGCAGTTGTGGGCGCATCCATGTTCTCCACGTCAGTGTTGAACGGGTCGCAGTGTTCCTTTGAGCAGAACTTTGACGGGTTGAAAGTGAACGATTGCGCCTGCAACCGTCCGGCCGTGACGCTCGCCATGACAATACCGAGGAGAAAGAGTCCACGCACAAAATCCCGCGTCCTGCGTTTGTATCTCACTCGTCTCTACGCTTCCTATGCCGCGTAGCTGGCTCCATGGATTCTACATCCACAACAGTGCCCGGCGATACTCATTAACACAACTTAATATTGCCTGCCTGGCTGGAACTTCTCGTAACCCACTCGCGGATAATCGTTTGGACAGGGTTCGCGGAGTGGCGCCGCGACTGACTTTACGCAGGCGCGTTAGCCAGCAGCGCGGCCGCTTCCGGTGCGGCAGCCTTTACCAAACCTTTATCGCCGCAAGCACTTCGGCCGGCCGGCACCCGGATCGAGAAGCGCGACCCGCGGCCCGGTTCGCTCGAAACGGTAATATCGCCGCCCATCATCAGGCAGAATTGCTTGCTGATGGCCAGCCCCAATCCGGTGCCGTTGTGTTTCCGGGTGGCCGAACCATCCACCTGTGTGAAGGGCTTAAACAGACCGGCTAAGTCCTCCTGGCCGATACCGATGCCGGTATCGGACACATGTACCTCGGTCCACTCGCCTTTCGCATTCCGCAGCCGCTCCACCGCTATCGTGATGCGGCCGTTCTCAGTGAACTTACAAGCGTTGTTCACCAGGTTCAGCACGCTTTGGCGGAACTTCGCCAGATCCGCAAATGCCGTGGCGTGCGCCGGACAGTCGATCTCCAGCACGTTGCCCTGCTGCCGCATGAGGGGCTGAACCGTGTCGCGGACCTCCGCCAGAACCAGCGCAATGTCCACGTCCTGGCAGTTGACCGTCGCCCGGCCCGCCTCGATCTTGGACAGGTCCAGAATATCGTTGATCATGCCCAAAAGGAGCTGGCCCGATCGCTCGATCTTCTCCAGATCGGCGCGCACCTGCTCCGGCCGTGGGCCGAGATCGTCCTCGGCGAGCATCTGACTGTAGCCGATGATGGCATTCAGCGGCGTACGCAGTTCGTGGCTCATGTTCGCCAGGAAGGTGCTCTTGGAGCGGCTGGCGTCCTCGGCCGACCTCTTGGCTGCCAGCAGATCTTCTTGAACCAGGCGGCGCGCGGCAACCTCGCCGCGTAGTTCCAATGCCCGGAGCAGCACGTACACGGTCACCGTACCGGCGCCGAACAACAGAGCAGCAATGATGGCAAGGGCCGCGGCCAGCCAGTCCTGCAGCCAGTATCCGGCCTCCGCCACGCTCTCCGAAAAGCGGGCTTCCAGGGGAGTCAGCTCGCGGTTGATCCGGTCTGCTTCCGCCGGAGTCTCGTGGACTATATTCTGATCCGGAGCGCCCGAGGCGATCGATTGGTGTAACCTCTCGCCGTTCTTCTCGAGCGCCAAAATACCTTTTTCGGCCTCCACCCAGATTGCAATAGCTTGGGCCGGATGGCGCTCCCATCCGAGATGGCGGTAGAGCCAGATCATCCGGCTGCGGTCGTTCTCGTGGATGCCGGCCTCGGCAAACGCCCGATCCACGATGGCGGGATTATAGCGCCGCCGGTCCAACTGCCGGCGGGCCGTGCGGCACGCTAACGGCACGTCAATGGCCGCTCGAAACCGCTGATAGTCGGCTTCCGAGCGCGTCTGCGCGTACCGCATCAGGTACAGGGTGGCGTCCTTTTGGCCTTTGGACCATAACGCTTCCGCCTGCGTGTAGCCTCGCGCCGCCGACAGCATTTCCATGCACGTCACAGCGGCCAGCGCCAGGCCCGCGACGATCAGCGCTAGAGCTCCGCAAGTAATTGTCAGCAAAGCTCTTCGGCGGTTTGACACTTGCGAATAAATGCGCGCCGCGATCATATTTAAGATATATAGGCCATAATGACCAATATTATGATCGTCGCTAATGCGGCGGTGGCGCTAGCCGACTTTGGTTATCGGGCGCCGTATCACTCGTGGTGCGCCCAGTACTGAGCGAAGCCGTCGTACTCCCAATCCATATGGGCCAGAATGGCGCGGCGCAACTGCAATAAATCGACCGGACCGGTCTTCCGGTAGACTAGGCGGCCGTCGGGCGACAGCACGGCGGTGTATGGTAAGGACGCATCCCAATCCGCGTCGATGGCATTGCTCAGGGATGCGGTATCGCCCGTGAAGAGCAGGTTGCGGCTGGTCGCATGCCGCTCTTCAAGCACCCGCCGTACCGCCTCCTTGGCACCCGGGTCCACGGCTATGGTGACTAGCTCGAGTCCCCGCGGCGTATACATGCGGTAGGTATCTTCCATCCCCGCAAGCTGCGCTATGCACGCGGCGCAACCGGTGCTCCATACATTCACCAGCGTCAGCTTGCGCGCGGCGTTGGCTCGCAGCGCCGCAACTTCCGTGCCGGACACCGGATCCAGGGTGACGCGTTTCTCCTCCAGCTTCAGGAGCGCTGCCAGCTTCTCGCCCACTTTCTCCTTCCACTTGGTGGAACAGCCGAACACGCCCGTGTGGGTGACCGCCACCGGCCTCCCGGCCAGCAGCGCCTCAATGGCATCCCGCGCCTCGTGGGTCTTGGCCAGCTCGGCGCGATAGCTGCCGTCGAAGCGCCCCTCGTAACGCAGGCTCCGGCCGCGATCGAACACAAACACGTGCGGCGTCGCCTGCGGACCGTAGGCCCGCGCCACTGCCTGCGTCTCGCCGTCGTAGAGATAAGGATATGTAAGGTGCTTGAACTCCACCCGGATTTTCATCTCTTCCAACGTGTCGCTGGTGTCGGAGGAATCCAGTTCATCGATGCGCAGCGCTTCCGGAGCATTCGGCTGGATAGCCACCACCGCTACCCCCTTGCTCCGATAATCCTGGTACAGGCGCTGGATGCGCTGTTCGTACTGTTGCGCGATCGGGCAATGGTTGCACGTGAACACGATCGCCAGCACCGGACTGGCTGCGTAATCGGCGAGCCGGTGCACCTGGCCATCCACTCCCGGCAGGGCGAAATCCGGGGCCGCCGAGCCCACCGGAAGGATCGGATGGGTTTCCGCGCCGCCCAGACACGCTCCGCCCGCCAGCCACGCCGCCGCGCAGATACTAAGCCAGCTTGCGCGCATACGCGACCTCTTTTTCCAGATCGTCTTCCACCGGACCTTCTTTTTCGTACTCGATTGCTACCAGCCCGGCGAAGCGGATCTTGTGCAGCTCATCCATCACTAGTGGAATCTTGGCGATGCCGCGCCCGATCAGAACATTGTCCTCGCCGCCGGCCGCCGCCACGTCCTTCAGATGCACCAGCTTCAGGTACGGCCCCAGCTTGCGCACAGCGTCCACAGTATCGTACCCGCACGAAGCCATGTGCCCGACATCCAGCGTGGCGCCCACCGTCTTCGACAATCCCTCGAGCGCTCCCAAAACGTCCTCCGGGCTCTCGTAAGCGAACTTTGTTTTGAAGTAATGATTGTGAATGCCGAAGCTCAAGCCCGCCTGCGTGCACCGTTCGTCGATCTGCTTCAGCAGCGCGCCGCCGGTGGCGTCGCCCGTGATGTTGGCCGCCCCCAATAGCTTGGCGAAACGAATCGCCAGTTCCAACTCCTGCCCGTCATGGATTGTCGCCGCGTAGTAGGATACGCAGCCAATTCCGTTCTTGTCGAACAGTGCCCGCGCCTTCTGGAACAGATCCTCCGTGGGATGCGACAGCAGCATGAACTCGCCGCGCGACATTTCGATTTCCGCGATGTCGAGGCGCTTCAACTGCGCGGCCATGGCTTCCAAAGAAAGGCCGTGATAGCTGTATGTTCCAATGCCGATCCGCAGCCGGGCGGCGGCCCGCAAGCCCGTCCCAAGCAGGACTCCACCCGCGGCCGTACGGAATAAACTCCGGCGTGTCACGGCCGCGCCAAAGCCCGCGCCGTCACATCGGCGTCTTCCAGCTTCATGGCCCATTTGATCGCCTCGACGTACATTTTCTGCATATCGGGACGGTCCCAATTCTCCACCGGATGACCCAGCGTGGAATAGAACACCCGCCCCTTGCCATACATCTTCGCCCATGCGACCGCGAAGTCGCCGTCCGTGCGGTGCACCCTCTTGTTCGCCAGATCCAGCTTGCTGGCGTCCAGCCGAAGGAGGACCCGCTGCTTGTCGCGCGAATAGTTGCGCATCTGGTAAATTTCGTCCCGCAGCACGAATTCCCGCGGCCACTGTTGCATGCCTGGAAAAGCAGGGTCTTCCACGACGATCGGCGCGTCAAAGGTGCCCCAGGGGTGTTCGTCGAAGTAGCCGCCGATCATCTCGCCGTATTCCGGCCAATCCGTGAACGTGATGGTGGCGCTGTGGACCCCGATGAAGCCTTTGCCGTCATCGTGAATGAACGACAGGAAGTCGGCTTTCCGCTGATCGGTCATTTCCAGGTTGCCGCCGGTGTAGAACAGCACCGCGTCGAAGCTATTCAGATTGGGCGCGTTGTATTCCAGCTTTTGCTTGGTGAGCGCCTCTGTGTCGGTGCGGATGGTGGTGTCCCAAAGTCCGCTTTCGCGCCCCAGCCGTTCGATGGTGGCCAGCGCATGAGAAACCGCCTCGTGCCGGTAACCTTTCTCTTCGCCCACGGCCAGCAGCTTCTTCCGGACCGCCGGCGAACTCTGCGCCGGACTGCTCAGTGCAAACGAACCGGCCAGCACGCAAGCCAGTGCGCCGCTAACCACCGGGCCGTTCAATTGGCCGCCTTCTTGCCGAGAACGTCCCGCACATCCATGCCTGCCGGGAACTCCAGATTGAAGAAGCCCACCATCATTTCGTCCCAGCTCTGATCGCCCCAGGTCACTTCTTTATTAGGGTCCGCATTGTCGGGATTATTCGGCGAGTTGTCGTAGTGCGCGGTGCATGCGATGCGCGCGCCTTTCGGCAGGTCGATCGGCGCCGCCAGGTTGTACCAAAGCTGCCAGTGCCAGTTGTAATGCGGTACCCGCAGAATGGTCTCTGTGCGCCCGTCCGGATATACGATGCGGTATTCGAAGTCCTTCCCGCGGCCGTGCATGTGCGGATGCAGGCTGGCCAGCGTCACGCCGGCGCCGGTTTCGAATTCGGCATCCACGCGATAGTCGGGGTCTCCCGGTGGAATCTTGAATTTCCCGTTGGTGGCCGAGAGCGTCAGCACCCGCGTTTGGGGAGCCTGCCTGGCAAACACTAGCCCGAATTTGCTGCGATCCACGCTGGCCTTGCCGTTGGTGGTGTAGTGGATCTCCATCACGAAATCCGATCCTGCCTTCACCAGCTTGCCCTGCCCCGGCTCCAATACCTCGGGAGGCTGGCCGGGCGCGTATCCCACCAGGAAATCGCTCGGCAATGCGCTGGTATCCGTACTGTCGTCGGTGACTTTAGGCGCTACGAAGAAGACCCCCGCGGGCTGGTCCCGCAGCCAGTGCGAGCCCGGCTCCCGGACGTACAGAATCATATGATGCACGTGCGCCCGGTCGTCGGGCCGGGCCTCGGCGAACTGCACCCAGCGGTCCTCTGTGAAGCCCGCGGGCACGATCACTTTCTGATACTCAATCGTGCCGGATGCGGGGATCGAGAACGCGCGCGGAAATTCGTAAATCACATCCGGCTTCGGAATGGACCATCCCGCCAGATACTCGCGCGGTGGCGGCAGGTCCCTCGGATCGCCTTCCGGAGCGCCGCTATCGGCCCATGCGGCGATGATATCCGCTTCGGCCCGGGAAAGCGACCGGTCATTGGAGAACTTTGCGGAGTGCGGATCGGCAAACCACGGCGGCATCTTTTTCAGGAGCACCGCTTCCTTCATCGCCGCAGCCCACGGCCGCGCCTGCTGGTAAGTGAGCAGCGGGAACGGCGCCGCCTCGCCCGGCCGGTGGCATGCCTGGCAGTGCTTCTGCAATAACGGCGCGACATCCCTCGAGAACGTCGGCTTGCGGGTGTCCACCGGCGTCCCGGCGAATAAGCCGGCCCCGCCGCACACCAGTATTAAAAGAGAAGAAAACAGAATCTTGAGATTCAATGGATTGGCCCGTAAAAGCTCATTCTGGCACATTGCAACTCGAATCAGAACAGGATAGACGGTAGCCATGCCCCGGCCGGCTCGTTGTAAAGGCCCGTGGTCATGAGCGTCATGGGCTGCACCACCCGCAGGCCGTTGGCCAGACACCATCGGAACAGGGCGCTGTTGCGCGACGGCACCAGGATGCCCGGCCCGCCAAATGAATCGGCGGATGCGATCAAAGCCTGCAGATCGGTATTCGTTTCCGCCACCGCGTGGCCGATGAACGCCAAGGTGGTAGCGTACCCTGTAATTCTGCCGCCCCGCTCAACCACCACGGCGGTGCCCTGCTGCACGGCTTCCGCCAGTTCGCCTCCGCGATCGAAACCGTGCACTTGCCGGGAAAGAGCATTGCACGCATCCGCATCCGCCCCCTGCGCCGCCCGCACCGGGCATCCCGGAACGCCGCGCTGCGCGGTACGGCCCTGCATGCAGGAAAGCGGTTCCCGAACGTCGAAGCCCAGGCTGGCGTAAAGCGACAGCGATCGGCAATGGAAAGCGGCCTGCACCAGCCGGATCCCCGGCATGCCCCGCTCTTGAGCGCGATCCATCGCAGCCTGCATCAGCCTGCGTCCCACCCCGCGGTTTTGCGTTTGGGGATCGATAGTGATCGGTCCAATTCCGGCAATGCTGGATCGCTCGTCGAGGCAATTACTGCCGGCGATCCGGCCGCCCATCTCCGCCACCACGCAATAGAATCCCGGATGGGAAAACATCATCGATAGCACCCCGCTGGCCGCTTCGGGCCCTGGAAAATCGCCGGGAAATCCGTGCTGGCGATTCAGGGCGTCGAATGCGCTGAAGCAAATCGGTCCGCAAATGGATGCATCCTCCGGCCGCGCTCTGCGCACCGTCACTTCATCGCGCGGTGTCTTGGGTGACATCTTTCTGACCCTCCTGCGGTGACTATAACATCCCGTACGCCGCCCCGGAATTCACCGAAGATTCACCCGTTCGTAACTAAATATAAGCATTCCTCCTGATATATTCCGCTGAGGCAAGGCCCGCGTTTTGTGAGGGTTCTTCCAAATTCCCAAATGAATGGAAAGGTGACTGCACAGTGAAAATACGAACCTCGTTTCTGGGCTTTCTGTCTGTGGCTTCCGTTGTAACGGTGGGCGCCGCGCTCGCCGCCGAGGGTCCCGTACCCACGGGCATGCCGCATCTGGACCACGTCTTCGTGATCATGATGGAGAACCACGGCTACAGCCAGGTGGTGAATAACCCAAACACGCCGTTTATCAATGATTACATCGGCTTGGCGAACACCGCCACCAACTACTTCGCGATCGCGCATCCCAGCCTGACCAACTACCTGGAGGTGACCGGCGGGTCGAACTTCGGCGTGCAGAGTGACAATTCTCCCGATTGGCACAACTTCGCCTGCACCACCAACCTGGCGTCCGGGACCGCGAATACGGACACTCCCGCCAGCTCCGCCGTCTGCCCCATCGCCGGCACCGGCACGGATGCCGCCACGCCCGCCATCGACACCACCAATGAGACCAGCGGACCTCCCGGCGAGAACAATATCGACGGAGTTCAATCCATCCCCGCGGCCGCCAACACCGTCGGCAAGACCATAGCCGATCAACTCGCGGAATCCGGACGCTCCTGGAAAAGCTATCAGGAAAGCCTCCCCTCCGGCAGCGCCGACGGCATCGACTACAGCGACGGACTCTACACCAACAACACGGATTTCACCACCATCACGCCGGCTCTCACTCCTCCCCTCACGTCCAGCGGCATCGTGAACCTGTATGCCGTGAAGCACAACCCGTTCGCCTACTTCCGCAGCATCCAGGAGGGCGATGAGCCTGGCAGCGACCTGACCAACGTGGTAGGTTTTGAAGGCGCCGGCGGCTTGTACTCCGACCTCGCCTCCGGCTCCTCTCCGGTGTACTCGTTCATCGCTCCCAATCAGTGCAACGACCAGCATGGGCGCGGCAACGCCGGTCCCTTCTGCAATTACGATCCCAACGACAACGGCACCCAGGCCGGGCTGAACCCCGCCCTCATGCAGCTCGGCGACCTCGCCGCGAAGCGCATTGTGACCGCCATCAAGGATTCTCCTGTCTGGAAGCAGGGCATGAATGCCATCGTGATTCTCTGGGACGAGAACGATTACAGCGTGGCGCCCAGCACCAACCAGGTCCTGTTGATTGTGGATACCAACTACGGAAGCCACGGCCTGCAGAGCAACAAGGCCTACAATCACTTCTCGCTGCTGAAATCCATCGAGAGCGGTTTGGGGCTGCCGTGCCTGAACCACGCCTGCGATAGCAGCGTGAGCCTGATGACGGACCTTTTCGGCTGGGCCTATAACGCCGTCACGCCCAGCGAGCGCCTGCACGATCCGCACGCCGGACATTAAAGCGGAATATCAAGGATTCCGGGTGGTGTTCAGCAGCACCACCACGCCGTTTGGCCCCGCGGTGACGATATCGTTTCTGCCATCGTGGGTCAGGTCGCCAACGGCTATGGAGATGGGATAGCCGCCTGTGAGAAAGCTCTTGGCGGGCTGAAACGTGCCGTCGCCGTTGCCCAGATAAACCGCAACTTCGCCGGACGCATCATTCGAGACCGCCAGGTCGAGCTTCCCATCTAGGTTGAAGTCCGCCACCGCAATGCCGCTGGGACCATTCCCGGCGGCGTAGGTGGCGGCCGCCCCAAACAAGCCGTTCCCATCGCCTCTCAGCACCGATACGTCGTTGCCGGCCAGGTTAGCCACTGCCAGGTCCGTTTGGCCGTCGTTAGCGAAATCGCCGGCAGCCACCGCAATCGGTTCGTTGCCGACCGCCGCGCTCTGCGTCATCCGGAATGTCCCATCGCCGTTCCCCAACAACATCACCACCACTTGTGAATAAAGCGCGCCATTAGTCACCGCCAGGTCCGGGATGCCATCGCCGTTGAAGTCTCCCGAAACCAGGTCCGTCGGCGAGCTTCCCAGGAAAATACTCGGGCCGCGCCGGAATGTCCCATCGCCGTTGCCTAGCAGAATTGTGACATTGCCGGATCCGCCGTTCACCACGGCCAGATCCGCATAACCGTCGTGATTGAAGTCTGCCGCCACGATAGCGGTCGGGCTGAGATCCGCCGGAACATAACCGCTGAAACGAAATCGGCCGTTGCCTTCTCCCAGGAGTATGGAGACGTTGCCGCTGAGGTTATTGGTCACGGCGGCATCCGGTTTGCCATCATGGTTGAAGTCCGCCACAGCCATTCCCCAGGCGCCCGCTCCTCCGGTCGGCGTGATGATGGGCGCCCCATACCCGCCCGGCGCAGCCAGCAGAACCGCCACGCTGTCCGCATCGGCTCCCTGGGTTTTCACCACCGCGATGTCCAGCTTCCGGTCGCCATTGAAATCTGCCAGGTGAACGGAATTGGCGAATCGGGGCGCGGGCAACGCCACGCGCGCGAAGGACAGGTCTTGGGCCGCCATCGGGCCTGCGATGGCGATCAGTGGGAGGAGCCAGCCTTGGGTGCGGTTCAGCATTTTGTTGTAGATCAAATGTAACGCGCTCGCCGGAAAGAATCGGCAAACGCGCGGTCACACGAGTTACGGGAACGTACTGGATAGTTCTGATGGGATGCCGGCGGGAGAGCCGGCAATGTTAACTTTAGACAACCGCCCCAGCGGGCGGCATCGGCTACACCGCGTCCGAGATGCTGGTAAACGAAAAATCCTTCACCACGATAGGCGGCGCGATCATCCCGCCACCTTCCCCGCCCCGCACGCGCACCGGCTTACCCATTGCCACCGTGTTTTTCAGCATCTCCACCGGGCTCTGGTTGAACCGGAAATTCATCACCGGCGAGGTCACCTTGCCCTGCTCAATCAGGAACACACCGTCGCGCGTCAACCCGGTCGCCTGCGCGGTCTGCTGATTGACCACCCGGATATACCAGAACCTGGTCACCACCAGGCCGCGGTCCACCGTAGCGATCAAATCGGCCAGGCTCTTGTTGCTGCCCTCGAGCACCAGGCGATTGGGAAACGGCGTCGGCTCCTTGCCTGCTTTGGCGGCCCAATAGCGGTCGTACACCAGGTTCTTCACCACGCCGTTTTCGATCCAGGCCATGGGCGCCGCGGGCAGTCCTCCTCCGCCTCCGCCGCCGCCGAAGCCGAACCCGCCTCCGCCGCCCCACGGCAGCACCGAATACAGCTTATTGAATGGGTCCGAGCGCAGCGTGATGTAATCCGGAAACAGTTTTTCCCCAGCCAGCGTGCCGCCGCCTTTCTTGCTCATAAAACTGCGGCCCTCCTCGGCGGCGCGCGCCTGCAGGCTGAAGCCCACCATCTGCACCAGGTCGCCGGTCGCGGTCGGCTCCAGAACCACGGTGTACTTCCCGGGATCCAGCCGCTTGGGTTCCTTCCAGCGCAGGCATTTGTCGACCGCGGTCTTGGCCGCCAGCGCACCGTCGATGCTCTCGATCAACACGGCCGGCTGCGACGCCCAACCCGAGCTGGTCCCCTCCGCATTGCGCACGGTGGTCGAGAGATACGCATCCGTAACCCGCCCATAGCCGAAATTGCCCTGCTTGTTGGCGATGGCCGCGGTATCCGCCGAGCGCTCGAAGAATCCCGCCGCTACCAGCTTCTTGGTCCTGGCGCCGTCGATGATCGCCCGAATATGCGGGATCATCGCCTGGTTGCGCGCGCTGGCTGTGCTCGCGGCGTAGTTCTCCGTCTCCGGATATTTCTGCTTTTCTATAGGCGGCACCCGCTCCGGATTCGGCGGCGCGATCTCCGCCAGCCGCTCCGTGCGCTTCACCGCTTCCCGCAGCGAGTCGTCGTCGAATTCATCCACCCGCGTGCTGCCGCTCTTGCCGTCGCGCACCGACGAGATCGACATGGATTGCTGCACCGTGAAGCCCGAAGTAGTCACATCATTCAACGCGAAGCGGATGAACGCGTGCTCCGAGCTGTTCACGCTGATGTCGCACTCCGGAAACGTGGAAAACGAGAGCGCCTTTTCCGTAAGTTTCTGGGCTTGTTCTCTGGTTAGCATGAATGCATCTCCAAATCGGCGGACCCGCTAATCCGTCTGAATAACGTTGACCTGGCGGAAGCGCGCTGGCGCGCACCCGTGGCTCACGGAATTGATCTGCTCCGGCTCGCCCTTGCCGTCGTTGGGCGCGCCCCATTGCTGCCAGTAGCTGGGTCCCGCGATCTGGTCGAGAGACTGCCAGAAATCCGTGGTCTTTGATTGATACGCCACGCGCGAGACCATGCCCTGCTTCTTACCGTGCTTGATTTCCCAAAAAGCGTCGCCGCCGAACTGGAAGTTGTAGCGCTGCTGGTCGATCGAGAAGCTGCCGTCCCCGTCGATCAAAATGCCGTCGTCCACCCCGGAGATCAAATCGTCCACGCTGGTGCCGGACTTGCCCGCCTCCAGCCACACGTTCGGCATCCGCTGGAACGGCACGCTCGCCCAGTTATCGGCGTAGCAACACCCGCGCGATTCGTTCTCGCCGATCAGGTGCGCCTGGTCCCGGATGGTCTGGTAATGCTTGAATACGCCCTTCTCGATGATGGGAAACTTCATGGCCTTCACGCCGTCGTCGTCGAACCCGGTGGTGGCCAGCCCGCGCTCTGTGGTGCGGTCGCCCCAGATGTTCATCAGGTCGCTGCCCACCCGGTAATTCCCCATCTTTTCCGTGGTGAGAAAGCTGGTTCCCGCGAAGTTCGCTTCGTACCCCAGCGCCCGATCCAGCTCCGTCGAGTGCCCGATGCTCTCGTGAATGGTAAGCCACAGGTGGCTGGGCATCAGCACCAGGTCCTTCTTGCCGGGAGTGACGGGCGGCGCGTTCAAGTGCTCGATGACTTCTTCGCGGATGCGCTGCGCGTTCTCCACCAGGTTCATCAGCGGCACGTACTCGTAACCCGCGGTCACCTGTTGCGGCTGATAGCGGCGCGACTTGGAGACGCCGCGCTTCACATCTACCGCCGACGCATTCACCCCGGCGTAGGTCTGCAGGTTGAGCTGCTGGATGGATGAGCCCACCGACGATGCAAAATACTTGTCCTC
>Ga0209579_10000654_pt1 | contig 32476 bp, 15 predicted proteins | sample Coa_R1_2_FD_187152 | JGI IMG/M metagenome (GOLD analysis project Ga0209579, IMG submission 187152) | Surface soil microbial communities from Centralia Pennsylvania, which are recovering from an underground coalmine fire - Coalmine... | ecosystem: Environmental > Terrestrial > Soil >... | reverse complement strand
AATTACATTTTTTGTTTCTTTTTTTTTTTCTATGGTTATGATTAATAAAATAAGTAGGCATTGTCTATTTATTCTATAGTAAATCTAACGTTATGAGTTAATATCTTTCATATTAATTAAATAGGATTAATCAAAATTTAATTAATCTTTTATTTATTATTATTATTTTAATTAGTTTTCTTACATCAAGGTTTAAATACTTTATGAATGTTATTATTAGTAGTTTAATAAAATATAATTATAAAAAATTATAATTTTTTGTAACTATTACTATATGAATGGTATATAAAAAATAAATAATAAATAAATAGGAGTACTATATGGTGAATGAAGCATTTTTTTATAATAATTAATATAATTTAATTACATTTAATCATGATATTACAAGCAGCAAAAATTATTGGTTCAGGATTAGCAACAATCGGTTTAGCAGGAGCAGGGGTAGGTATTGGATTAGTATTCGGTAGCTTAATTGAAGGAACAGCTAGAAATCCTTCATTACGACCTCAATTATTTAGTTATGCAATTTTAGGATTTGCTTTAGCAGAAGCTACAGGATTATTCTGTTTAATGATGGCTTTCTTATTATTATATTCAGCTTAATAAAATTTATTAATTATTTAATTATTTAATTTATTAATTAATTAATAAATTAAATGAATACATATCTGTTTTTATATTTTATTATTTTATATAATTCAGGTTCCTAGAATAGGGTCAAATTTATATATAATTTATAATAATATAAAATTGTAAAAGAATTAATATTATCTCTAAAAATAAGTTCCTTCATTTTTATTCAACTAAAAAAATAATTTTATTTAAATTTTTTTAGCTAGATATTTAAATTATAAGTATTCTTTATTGATTAATCCAAATTCCCTTTTATAGGTTAGGGCTTATTTTTCATTTATTTTTAATATAAGAAAATACTTTAATTAATACTTTGAGATGAGTAATGGGTAAGTAATTATAAAATGATTATAAGAATGGACTTAGCTATAATATTATTCGGTTTAGGAGCAATAGGATTTATATTTAATAGAAATAATTTAATATTAATGATTATATCTATTGAAATAATTTTATTAGCTGTTTCAGTTATGACATTATTTTTTTCTTGACAATTTAATGATGTATTAGCAGAAGTGTTTGGGTTATATATTATTGCTGTAGCCGGTGCTGAATCTGCTATAGGATTAGCAATTATGATAGCATATTTTCGAGTTAGAAAATAAAAATAAATAAATAATAAATTTAATATAAAAAAATAAAAAAAATATAAAAAACAATGCTTAGGCATTATATCATCATTAATAACTTTTATCTTTTATCTTTATATAAAAGAGTAACGGTTATTGATGAATTAATAAAAAAACGGTTAAATTAAATGGTATGAGATTAATTGACTGATGTAATAATTATGCGTTTTCTTTTATTGGAGATTTATCTACTTTGAATAATAAATAATCAGTATTATATATTATATTTTAGTTTTTCATTTATTTTTTTATTTAACAAATAGCGAAACTTTTTAACATATGTTGTTCAAAGAGTTTCATTGATTTCGTTTTTGATAGAATAATAGGTAAATTATTGTTATTAATAAGAAAATAATTTTTTTCTTTCAAAACCTAATTTACATTCGTTTATTTAAATCTGAATTATTGTTCTCTATTTTTTTTAGTATAGAGTAGATATCCTATTTTGTTGCTTGTTTTTATTAAAATTTTCTTTGATATAAATAAGAAAGGATATTTTATTTAAAATGTTTATATAATTTTTTTAATTGTTAAAAAATAAATGTAAGCATTATTAAATCTATTGATAGAGGATAATTTTATATATATTATAAATATATTAATGTTTATAATGTTAGAATTTTTAATTATTAAAAATTAAATTTCAAATGAAAAATTGAAAATGGTATGTATTTTGGGATAATATCTATTATAGAATGAAGAAAATCTAAAAATTATTGGCAATATAATATATGATAATGTATGAATAATTATTAATTCATTAAAAATTCGACAATATACATAATATTTATTAAATTTTTAGTATTTAATATATTATTATATAATTAATAGGGTAATGGATTATTTAGTTCATTATCCAACCTTCTTTAGTTAGTTTAATAAAAATATTTTATGGAAATAAAAAGATAGATGTTTAAATCCTCTACTAAAGACTAGTAAACTGAACATTGTTCAGGTTTAATTAGAGTGAATCAATATTACATATTGATTCTTTTATTTATCTATACATTGTGACTAAATGTATAGATAAATATACCTGTATATGTTGTTTGGGTATAAAATTGAAAAATCTTTGGGGTTATAGGGTTTAAGTGCATTATAAATATAAATGTAGTATGTATTTAAGTATAATATTTTTACCCTTTTTAGCTTCAATTTTGAGTGGATTATTTGGTAGAGCAGTAGGTGTTAAAGGTGTACATATTATTAATATAACTTGTATATTAATAACAACTCTTTTATCGTTTATAGCTTTTTACGAGGTAATTTTATGTAATTCACCAGTAAGTATAGAATTATTTACATGAATTAGTTTAGAACAGTTAAAAGTATCATGATCATTTTATTACGATGAATTAACAGTAAGTATGTTAATTCCTGTTTTAATTGTTTCTTTATTAGTTCATATATATTCAATTGGATATATGGGAGAAGATCCGCATCAACAAAGATTCTTTTCTTATATTTCTTTATTTACTGGATTAATGCTAATCTTAGTAACAGGTAATAATTTCTTAGTTATGTTTTTAGGTTGAGAAGGTGTAGGGGTATGTTCTTATTTATTAGTACATTTTTGATATACAAGAGTAGCAGCAGTTAAAAGTGCTATGAGTGCTATGTTCACTAATAGAGTAGGGGATTTTTTCTTAACTATTGGTTTTTTTGCAATTTTCTTTACATTTGGAACATTAGATTATGCTACTGTATTTTCATTAGCTCCTTATATAAATACTAACGTAATTACATTTATTTCTATTTTATTATTACTTGGTGCAGCTGCTAAATCGGCTCAATTAGGTTTGCATATTTGACTTCCACAGGCAATGGAGGGACCTACACCAGTTAGTGCTTTAATACATGCTGCTACTATGGTAACAGCAGGTGTATATTTATTAATCAGATGTTCACCCTTACTAGAACAATCTGAACTGGCTTTAACTATAATTATGGTTACTGGTGCAGTAACTGCTTTTTTTGCAGCCTCTGTTGGTTTATTCCAAAATGATATAAAAAAAGTTATAGCTTATTCCACTATGAGTCAATTAGGGATGATGGTTATAGCAGTGGGTCTTAGTCAATATAATGTAGCTTTGATGCATTTAGTATTACATGCTATGTATAAAGCAGGATTATTTTTATCTGCTGGATCTGTTTTACATGCCATGGGTGATCAACAAGATTTTAGACGATTTGGTGGTTTAATAAAGTTATTACCTTTAACATATACTGTTATATTAATAGCTTCATTAAGTTTAGCAGCTTTACCTTGACTTAGTGGGTATTATTCTAAAGATATTATTATCGAATTAGCATATGGGTCTTACTCTTCTTTAGGTTATTTAGTTTATTTATTAGCTGTTATAGCTGCTTGTTTTACTATGTTATATTCTATTAAATTAATATATTTAACTTTTTTAACTATAGCTAATGCTCCTAAAGGAAATTATGAAAAAGCTCATGAATCTCCTTTAATTATGAGTATTCCTCTTATAATTTTAGGAATATTAAGTGTTTATTTAGGTAATATATCAAAAGATTTTTTCATTGGTTTAGGTAATCAAGGATTAGGTATGAGTGTATTTACTCATCCTAATCACATTATATTTGCTGATACAGAATTTGGAGTACCTAGTTTTAATAAATTGTTACCTTTATTTTTAAGTTGTATTTGTGCTACTTTGGCTTTGTACTTATTTGAAAAAAAACCTTTACTTTTATTAAATATTAATAAATCAAAATTAGGTCAAAATATTTATAGATTTTTTAATCAAAGATATTGATTTGAATTAATTTATAATAGATGCATCGTAAAAGGTGTTTTATTTATAGGATACATTACTAATACTATACTTGATAAAGGTGCTTTAGAATTCATTGGACCGAGAGGAGCAGTTGCTAGTATTTATAAAATAAGTAATTATTTTGCTTCTTTTGATTCTGGTTCTATAGCTAGATACGGATTTATTATGTTTTCTGGTCTTCTTTTCTTATTATTTATTTGAATTATTTTTTCTTAGTATTTAATCATTAAAAAATAAATCATTAAATATTATATTAATTTTTAATTAAAAATTAATAACATGATTAAATATTACAAAATATCGTTATTTTTTTTTTTAATAATGAAATTTTATTAGCTGTGCTAAAATTATAATAGTTTTGTTTATATTTGATAATATGTGATGTATATATTAATTCAATTTTTTATGATTAAGTTAATATTATATTTGAGTATGTAATTAGGACTCCAAATATTTAAACTTATTTTTGATGTTTTTTAAAAAGAAAAAATTCTTATTATAATTTTTTTAATAAATCTTAATAAGATTTATTATATAAATGGATAGGCCCAGAAAGCTAACTGGAATTATAAAATATAATTCAACTTGAATTATATTTTATAGTTTTATTAAGAGTAATCTATCTAGTTGTATACGTAAAACATATTATATGTATATGAGAAACAATTCAATTCTCCAGCTAGGCTGGAGAATTACCTTTCTATAGCGTTGCCCCATGCATTTGCATGATTTTATAAAATTATATATGATAAATTTAAATTGTTTAACATCTTTTCATTTATACGCTATAAGTAGTGTATTGGTTATTAATAATAACTATAAAATAAATTCTAGTTTTATTAAGGAACTGAGTTTAAATTTTATAGGATTATTGGAAGAAAGTTATTTAATGATTTCTCGTGTTCTTCAAAAATATTACTTAAATGTAATAAATATAGCATCTAATTTATTTTCTTCATTATTATCTAGTACTTTTTGATATAATAATATTGAAAATGAAAAAGAAATAGAGATAAATGAAAGAGAAAATGGATTGAATATTATAATAAAAAAAATTGGTCTTTTTCTTTCATTAATTGTGTTTATTTTAGTTTCAACGATTTGATTTGCATTTAAATCTAAAATGTCCTTTTTTCAAGGATTATCTGAATCAAATTCATCGTCACAGGCGAAAGTCTCAAACTTAGAAGTGGTATTAGGAGTAGATGGTTTGTCTTTATCCTTTGTACTTTTAATAGGGGTTGTTCTTCCTATTGTATATTGAAGTAACTGATCTACTATAACTAATGAAGAAGCGACTTATATATTAATAATTGTATTATTAGAATTATTTTTACTTATAGTATTTTTAGTAATGGATTTAGTTATGTTTTATGTTTTTTTTGAAAGTATTTTACCCCTTTTATTTCTTTTAATTGGATTATATGGAGCATCTCAAAAATTTAGAGCTGGATATTATTTATTTTTATATACATTGCTAGGATCTTTATTTATGTTATTAGCTTTTATGAAAGTGGGAGGAGATGCAGGAAGTGCATTCTTTGAGGCTTCACCTCTTGATAATTTTTATCTATTATTTCAAGAACTTGTTTGGTTAATTTTATTTTTTTCTTTTTCTGTTAAAACACCATTAGTCCCTGTACATATTTGATTACCTTTGGCACATTCAGATGCTAATGTATCTGGTAGTATTATATTAGCTTCAATTGTTTTAAAATTAGCTCTTTATGGTTTTATCAGAATTTTAATTAATATTTTCTCTTCTGGTACTACCTTATTAACACCTTTTTTCTTTATGATATGTGCTATAAGTGTAGTTTTTGCTAGTAGTACTACTATGAGACAATTCGATTTAAAAGTAATAGTTGCCTATTCCAGTATAGCCCATATGGCTTCTTCTTTATTTGGTACTTTCTCTGATAATTTATGAGGTCTTGTAGGTAGTATCATTTTTGGTCTAGCTCATGGTTTTGTTTCTCCTGGTTTATTTATACTTGTAGGTGCTGTCCTTTATGATAAATGTGGTTCTAGAATTATAAATTATTATAGAGGTTTAACTGATTTAAACCCTGTATTCGCTATAATTTTCCTTTTATTTATTTTTGGAAATATGAGTGTTCCTCTTACTGGTAACTTTATTGGTGAATTCCTTTCTTTATTAGGTTCTTATCAACAAACTATTTTTATTACAACATTAGGTGCTACTTCTATTGTATTGAGTGCTATATATAGTACATTTACTTTTAATAGAGTAGCAAGTGGTGTCGTTTCTCCATATATTTTTACTATTCCTGATATGTATAGAAAAGAATTTTATATGATATTACCTTTATTATTGTTAACTCTTGCCTTAGGTATTTATCCTTCTGTTATTACTTCTGATATAGAATTTGCTTTATCTCATTCTTTATTATTTAGTTTATCATTTATTATTTTTAGTCGTAATGAAAGTGGTGGACTATCCAATGGTGGTAATCCACATAATACTCCAGTTATTGATAGTGCTGTTCCTACTCCTACAACTAGAAATAGAAATCCTAATAATGATGATGAAAGACCTTCCTCTGCTAGTTCTGAACAAAGTACAACAAGTGAATCTAGTGACAATATAAGTAATAGCGGTAATATTGATTATGATCCTAATTATGTAGGAAATCCAATTTCTGATGAAGGTAGAGCTCTTTTTGTCCCTTTAGAAGACAGAAGAAATCAACCGGTAGATGCTGGAGATTTGCGTGCTAGACTTCAAGAAGTACTTAATTCGCGACAAGGTAACGAAGAAGTTGATACAGATTCAAGAGCGAATTCTGTTTCTAATGATAGGACAAATTCGAATACTCCTGATGAGATAGGAGAAAATTATGGAATAAGGAATAGAGAAGAAATTGTTGATAATATTCCAATAAATACTTCAGCAAGTACACGTACAAACACTCCAGAAAATACTTCAATAAATACAAATACACCAGTAAATACGCCAGTAAATACTGGTGCAAACACTCCAATAAATACAGCAGTAAACAATGATAATGAGAATGAAGAAGGAACTCAAACAGGATCTCAAGGAGACATTCAAAGGAAAATTGAAAGAGAAACTGAAAAAGAGTCTCAAAGAGAAAATGGAAGAGAAACCTATGATAGTGAATCAGATTTAGAAGAGTTAGGTTTTGATGAAACAGCATCTATTACATCTGAAAATTATTTGGAAAGACATTCTGGTAGAAGAAATGGAGAAAGAATTGAGCAAGAATCAGAACTTGTAGAAGATAAAGATAATAATGGTTCTTCTCATTCAAATTCTAAGACTCAAGATATAAATAATCAAGATAATAATAAAGAAGTATCTGAAAAAGATAAAGGTTGAGATTCTGACTCAGATACAAATTCTCTTTTCTCTAGTTGAAGTTCTGATTCTATTAATTCTCAAAACTATTTAGAAAGACATTCTGGTAGAAGAAATAGAATAGAAAATGAAGAAGAAACTACAGAAAGTAATAATGATGGAAATAATAATTCATCAAATAATAATGTTAATGAAAATAATAATACCTCTAGTCATAATAATAATAATGAAAACAATAATTACTCAAATAATAGTTGTTCAAATAATAATATTATTTCAAAGGATGAATATATAAATGAGTTACCAGAAAGTAATTTTATATTTATTCCGGACAATTTATTAGATATCATTCACATTGTTAATAATATGGTTTTTTATTTTTCTAACATTACTACAATACAAATTATTTTTTTAATTATTTCTCTCATTTCTTATTATAGACTTTATCTTCTTTGAGTGTTTTTTAAAGAATCTTTGAATTTAAGATATATTATCTTAAAATTTAAAATAAAAAAAGTTTTTTCCTGTCACTGGCCCTACATATCTAAAGGGAGCTGGTATTATTGAAATAAAAAATAACAATGAATAAATTTTTTATTCAATTTTTCTATTCTAATAATTTGTATTTTATTCATTAAATTATTAAGAGACTTATAATTACGTAATTATAGTTTATGCCTCAATTAGTTCCTTTTTTTTTTTCACATCAAATTATATTGGTTTTTTACGCCTTAGCATTATTATTATCATTGTTTTCAAAATATATATTACCTAATATACTTTCTGTATTCTTAGGAAGATATACATTAGCTGATAAAATGAATTCATAATAATCACTTTATACAAACATATATATGTATTTTATAAATATTAATATAATTATATTAATATTTAATTGGGAAATGATTTTATTAATATTAATAAAATCATTTCTTATTTAATTTTTTATCATAACAAAATGCTATGATTTAAATAGTTAAGTTAAACCTTCTTTTGAGTAGAGAGATTATAATATAAAGTATTAATCATTATGTTAAGTTTATAATGATATTTTATTTGTTAATTTTTTTTAATCTCTTAAAGGATTCGAACCTTTATAAATGACATTAGAAGTGTCACGCTTTACCAATTAAGCTAAAGAGACTATTTTATTTCTTTATTTATTTATTTATTAAGTTCCTTATTATAAGGAATTATGTGGTGAAATTATATTTAAGATATATATTAAAATAAATTAGATATTCTAATTTATTTAAGTCCGACTAATTTATAAAATGAATTAAGTTAATTTAAATAAATTAATTGTACCTAAAATATAAATATATATTAAGAATTTGTACTTGTGTTCATTAATTTTCCGTCTTGTTAGGACATAAAAAGGGTAAAGAGGGATTCGAACCCTAAATTCCAGATTTGCAGTCTAAATGCAGGACCAGTCTGCAACTTTACCCTTATTTTAGTATTTTTGTTTTCAATCTTATAATTAGAATAATAGTAATATTATATATAACATTACTATTACAAGGAGTATAGTTTAGTTGGCAAAACACGGAGCTTCAACCTCTGAATCGATAGTTCAAATCTTTCTACTCCTGAATATATTTAATATATTTTTTTTTATTAATAATTATTATATTTTTATATTTATTTCGAACAGGGTGTGATGGCCGAGTCTGGTTTAAGGCGTAATATTTGAAATATTAAGCATGAATAATGCCGCGAGTTCGAATCTCGCTCCATCCGTAATTTAGCTTACTATGAGATCGTCGGTCCCACATATAGTCAATACTTAGTCTCGAATTAAAATTAGAGATATTAAATATAGTAATTAATCCAAAATATAAGCATTTATATTTTGGATTAATTTTATAAAAATTTTATCATTTAATTTTATGTAAAATATAAGGGGGTTTAATTTCAATTGGTTAGAATTCTGAGTTTGCATCTCAGCTGTATGGATTCGAATTCCATAATCTCCATGAAAATAATATTAATATTAATATTATTAATGTTTAGGTAGCTTAACGGTAAAGCATGGCACTGAAGATGCTGTAATATAGGTTCAATTCCTATCCTAGACAAATAATTTAATATATAGAATTATTGTTTTTTTACAAAATAAACTAGTTAATATAACATCTTATAGGACTTGAACCCATATCAAACGACTCCGAAAATCGCTACTTTACCATTAAGCTAAAGATGCAAATATAAAAATTTTTTTATTATATTCTTTTTGTTAGTATGGTCGTGACGAAATTGGTAACCGTGATAAGCTTAGGACTTATTGAGAAATCATTGAGGGTTCGATTCCCTCCGACCATATACATTAATAACATAGTTTTAATACACTATTAATTTGTATATAATAATATATTATCCAGTTAATCCCAATAAATACCTCTGATATTTAATAAAAGATTATTTAATTATATGTAATTATGTTAAATTTTATATTTTCTAATCTAATATATATTAAGAAATATAAGTATATAAATATTAATATATGTTATTTTCTATATATTAGTGTATTATATTAATAAAATATTTAATGAAAATAATGATATAGAAAAGCGAGCATAGGTTAAGGGTAGACTAGAAATTTTCCATGTTTTTGGTATTGGTTCAAATCCAATTGTTCGTAGTATTTTATTTTAATTGAGGGCTTATAGCTTAAGGTAAAGTTTCTCTTTGTCGCAGAGAAGGATGCCCGTTCGGATCGGGTTGAGCTCGTTAATATTAAAAAAATTAATTATTAAGAAAATAATGTTTATTTTTATTCTTTTTAGTACATTTATATTATTAAATTATGATATGGTTATATAAATTTATAATTCAGTTTTCTTCTTGTAATTTTTGTAAATAATGGAGTTAGATAATATGAATATATTAAAACATAGTAATGTTTAATAATAATAATATTTTAAATTTAATTATAAAAAATATATAAAAATAATATAATTAATACTAGGGAGTTAGTTTAATGGTAGAACAGTCCGCTTTTACACGGCGGGAATAAAAGTTCGAATCTTTTACTTCCTATATATTAACTTTTCTAATAACGTGAAAATATAAATGATATAATTTATAATATTATATATATAATAGTACAAAAAAATTAAATTTAAAAAATCTTTTTTTAGGGAAAGTAGCTACTGGTAGGGCGAGATGCCTGCTACGCATTAGGATTAAAATCCTTAAGGGTTCGAATCCCTTCTTTTCCGAGTATAAAATATACTAACAAAAAATCAAATTAAGTATAAAATAATGATTTATACAAAGATATGGAACGTATTATGAATTTAGAAAAATAATAATTTATTTTTCTATTTTCGACGAGGAACAGGATTATTTTAAGAACGTATGCTATTATATCAGGAGGTATAACTAAATCATATAATAATACTATATATATAATCCAATATTTATTAAATAAAATAAACTCGTTTATTTTATTTAATAAATTAAGCAATTAGAAAAAACCAAGAATTTGGTTTGCTTAAGTTTAAAAAGAAGTTAAATCCTTTTTTTTTATGGAATTAGTATTAATAATGTATGTGTATCCAGTGTAAAAACAAATTTACAAAAAAACTGAGTGAACTGAATCATCTTAGTAGCTCAAGGAAAAAAAATCAACTGAGATTCTATGAAGTAGTGGTGAGCGAAAATAGATTAGTCTGAAATATATTAAATAAGGTAAAATATCGTTCTATTATAAAGATAATTGTTAATGAATATGAAAATAATAATTATTAACAAAATAAAATATATAATAAATTAAAAACGTACAAATAATAAGACAAAAATTACTAAAGTTAAGTTTTTGAGTGATTAATTAATAATAATACAAATTATTATTATCCATATTGGTTAAAGTGTAAGTCTTAATAATATATAAATAAAGTAAAACGGATAAAAAACTGTTTGAAAAAAGAAGAATTAAGTATAAAACGAATTAATAATAAAAGGGGAACCTTCCTCTAAGACTAAATAAGGTATAATAAGCGATAGTGAAAGTACAAGTACCGTGAGGGAACACGTTTGAAAAGTAGTTTTAAGAGCAGCAGGAGTTTTTAAAGATTAAAAATTAACTGCGTACCTTTTGTATAATGGGTTAGCAAGTTTATGTTAATAGCAAGAACAAAATAAGAAGTTCGTAGATAAAACAACTATTCCAATTGATCAGATATGGGAATTAGTTATTAATATAAGACCCGAAACCTAACGATCTTGCCCAATTCAGGTGTAAGACCGAACAAGTGAATGTTGCATAATTCTTTGATGAGGTTGGGCAAAGAGAAATTCAACTGTTGTTAGGAGATAGCTGGTTTTTCGTGAACGCTATTTTTGTAGTTATGTCATGGTACTTAAGCGAGTGTACAGTATATGAATTCAAATAAGATTTGATCAAAATAAGTATGGAAGTAAGGGATAGTGAAGTAATCCAAATATTAATTTTAGGATGATATTAAACTTGAAATTATGGAAAGAATTGGAAATAAATATTCCTTTTTTATCTATAAAAATATGAATAAATATTCATTTTCTAATGTAGATGTTTATTAATATATTATATATATACTAAAGGAATAGATATTTCGATGCCGTCTTTAAGGATAACTCCTTTATCTTAGCTATATTTTCCGTATAGAATAAGTAAAGGTTATAAAGTGTGATCTAAAGATGTCCTAGTTTATAATATAAACATGGAGTAAATCAATATTTTAACAATTTGGGGGATCGTACAGATCCTATCAATGGATTTTTATCTCGGAATTCGTAAATAAGAGAATGACAGGTCAGACTTATGGTGACAAGGTCGTAAGTCAAGAGGGAAACAGCCCAAAGCAAGAGTATAAGGTTCCAAAATTATTGTTTAGTGTAAAAAAAGATGTTTGCCTTGGCCCTATTTTATCAGGATGTTGGCTTGGAGATTGCCTCAATTAACGTGTATGTAATAATTCACTGATTCTGTATGACGGGGATAGCACTGAGAAATTTAATGGAGCTAAAACAATATACCGTATCCTTGCGTTTAATTTTAATTATATTATTTGTATATAACTTGATTAAACGGTAACGAAACATTCAGTAATAGGTTGATAAGTAGTGTTCCATTATTTTGACTTATCTGAAGAGAGAATGCTAACATGAGTAACGTTAAAGGGGGTTTATTTTTTATAGTTGATTAATTTCTCTTTGAGTTTTGATTAGATATAAATTATGACAAAAATCCTCCTCGCCTTAAGCATAAGGGTTTCAATATTGTTTGCTTATCGAATATTGAGTTATGTAACGGTTTCTAAGATTTTTACGAAAGGAATAATTGATGAAAAAATTAATAAACATTTGAACATAGCGTCAATTTTTGTGAATAATTGACCGGGAAATACATGTTTTCTACTTCTGTTTTTATTACTCGGTTTTGTTATAATTATATAACATTATTTTATCTAAAATTATCGATTGTTCTTGAAAAATTTTATTTTTCTTTTAAATACTAGATAGATTCTTATGATTAATCTTGAACAGAATAAAAACAAATGAATATTTCATTTTTTAAGATATATTATTTTATATCCTATAAAAAATGAAAAATAATATTAATTAGACACATTTAAATATGATTTCTTTTTTATTTAAATATCTTTTTATTTTATCTTTAAATATAACCGTACCCTAAACCGACACTGGTATGCTAGTTTAGTAAACTAAGGCGTATGAGTTAACTATCGCGAAGGAACTCGGCAAAATTATCCCGTAACTTTGGGAGAAGGGAGACCGACAATTTATTGATAAATTCATTGTACCTTTTTAATAGTAATAAAAACTTTATAAGGATTTAATTATTTACAATTCTAAAAGAATAATTAATTTAAATGAATTATTATAATTTTTAAATAAAAATTATTTTTATCTGCTTTTTTTACAAAATTATAATTTTGTAAAATATAGAAAGAAATATTCGCTATAAATTAGTATGACATATATTCATTATCTTAATTTTTAGTTTTTGAGTAGCTCCTTAAATTAATTTATTAAATATTATTATAATTCATAACTATAGATAAAATTAGCGGAAACTTCTTATTTTTTATAACTAATTTCTAATTCTTATTCAACAAGGATGGTATCTTGATGTAGCCCTAGGGCCGAAAGGTCAGGACTGCAGCTTGAATAATAAAATAAAATACTTAATAATTTATAAAAATTTATATATATTTAATAAGTCTGCTAAATTTGTTAAATATATTGTATTTATAAAATATAAGATTTCGATATTTTATTTATTATTTAATAGTTATTTTATAAAAAATTTGATATATATTTATACAATGATTTAAAATGTTCATAATTTTAAACTAGGTGATGCATTTTTCCAAAATTACATTAAATTTGTTTAAATTATATTATGAATAATAATAGACATATACAGAATGTTTTTTCAATAAGGACTGGAACCATAAAATCGTGTTGTACAACTGTTTACTTAAAACACAGCACTTTGCTGAGAAAATATCCACGTATAAGGTGTGAGGCCTGCCCAATGCTTAAAGCTAACTAAGGTTACTTTAAATAATAAAAATAGTTAAAAAATAACTGTTTTATTAGTAATAATGGTGACTTGAGGAACCTCTAGTCAATGGCGGCCTTATCTATAAGGGTCTAATTTATATTTACATATTAATTATGTATTTCTAGGGCCCTAAAAAAATTTAGCTATATACTGAAACTTCGTGTTCTAATTTAATATAGTAAATATTGCTATTTGCTATTAATATATTATATGACTATCAGTAGGAAATATTAAATACATTTATGATAGATAATAATTACAAATTTTGGTTAGGCGGATTTGTTGAAGGAGAAGGTTCTTTAACTATTTCAATAATTAAACATGATAAAGCACCTTATGGTTTTTTATTATAACCTGAATTTAATGTATCTCAGTATTTAAATGGATTAAGAATATTAGAATCGTCCCCCGTGGCTTCGCCACGGGGGCCGAATCTTTTAAATTATTGTTTAATAATAAAGGACAAATACATAAGAAATCTGGTTCTAAAAATGTTTGAGTATTTATGCTTAAAGGTATAAATAATCATTTAGATTATTTATACCTTTCTTTATACACTATGTTATTAAATATTCTTCTAAATACAAAAGTGAAGAATTTGATAAATTTATATTTATTATAAAAAAATTAAAAGAAAAGTCTAAATTTGAAAAAGAAGAATTTATTGATTTAATAATATTGGTTTATAGTTTAAATCCAGATGGTAAAGGAAAAGAACGAAAACGAACTTTATCTGAGATACTATCGATTTTAGAAGATAAAAGCTCTAAAATTTAATAATATAAATAAAAATATTTATAATCCTCAGAGACCATATGCTAAACAATATATTTTTTATAGTCCTGTCCGCCGCTTCCCCCCTTTGGGGGACGGTACTAGAATAGAATAATATTGATGAGATGGTCCAAATTATTATAATAATAAATTATTGTAATAATTTATTTGCCTAAGGTAGCGAAATGCCTTGGCCATTAAATGTGGTCTTGCATGAATGGCTTAATGATACAACAGCTGTCTCCGCGATAGCCTCAGTGAAATTGTAATGGTCGTTAAGATACGATCTTCACCCATAGATAGACGGGAAGACCCTAGCAGCTTTACTATTTTTAGTCATTATCTGTTTATTCTCTTTCTATTTTTATGTTTTTATATTATCAGTAAAGAAATTATTTAATTAATTTATTGATTTTTTGTCGAATGAATTGAGATTTTTGTAATATAATTATATTTATTATATGTTTCTACATGCTCTAAATTCATATACAATAATAAATAAAAACAAAATGAGTAATATATATATAATATTTGTTTTCGATTTATTTTTTATATATGTTATTTACCATTTTTTTAATTTTTATAAGTATTGAAAAATATTTCTAAAAATCAAATCCCATAGAAGTCAATGTTTATTTGTTAATATTATTTGGTGGAGGGTTTTATTGTATCATAGCAATATTAAAAAATATCTTTTTTGATAATTGTTGGCAGTAAATATATTAAGAGTTTAAATTTGAAAACATTTTTAAATGTACCGTTTTATATAATTATAAAGGGATTGAGATAATATTATTATTATGTAGAACTAGCTTAAATGGAAAGTAAAAAAAATTTATTCTAAAAATAAGATTTTTTATAGTTTAAGTTCTATATAGTAGCCAGTTTAATATTAAGTAAGTTTATATATGTAATTTAATAAATATAGGAATAATATAATTTGTCGTAACATTGATTCGATATCTATGATTTAGGATTTATTATTTTGATATTTTTTATTATGTATATTACAAGTAAACTTAAAAAGATTCATGGTTATTTTTATTATTCAATAAAAATATTTTATTATTAATTATTTGACTAAAGGGTAGTTTATGTGGGGCGCAGTTCCCAAAAATAGTATCTGGGAAGTCTAATAACATTGGACAGAATAATCTTTATTTACACTTTTTTATAAAAAAATAACATTAAAATTTAATGTTATTTTTTTATGTAAATATATATATTATATAATTTAGTTTTAAGTTGTATAATATAGAAAGATGTCAAATATATAAACAATTTATATATTTGACAAATATTTTGTATATTACCGCAATAGGTGATAGAGGTACGCTTCACCCAGATGGAACTGGGATTTATACAAAAAAAAATTAGTAAAATAATAAGTAAATATTTATTTTTAAATTTTTGAGTGCATTCTATATTATTTAATATTTATCTAAGAATTGTAATAATTAAAATAAAAGTATGATTTACATTAGAACATTCATGTTTCATGTTATTAGATAGATATTGTAATTGAATTATTAATAATGAATTAAAGTTTAATGGCATATAGCGTGCCTAACTGTGAGACTTACAAGTCATACAGACACGTAAGTGGGGCATATTGACCAAAGGCACATATAAGGATTGATGGCCTTGATTAACGGATTAAAGTTACGCTAGGGATAACAGGCTGATAATGCGGGTGAGTACTCATTGAACGCATAGTTTGGCACCTCGATGTCGACTCTGATTATCCTCCTGGTGAAGAAGCTAGGAAGGGTTCGGCTGTTCGCCGATTAAAAATTAACGCGAGTTGGGTTAAGTACGTCGTGAGACAGTACGGTCCCTATCTTCTATGGGAAACTAAAGTAAAATAAGGGCGGAGCCTTCGTACGCAAGGACTAGGACCTACTAACCTCTGGTGTTCCTGTTGTTGAAGTTTTATTTCTGTATTGGGTATATATGATTATTATTTTCACCTTATATACAAACTAAGGCATCGCAGGATAGCTAAGTTGGAGAAGAGTAAGAGCTGAACGCATATAAAGCTCGAAATCTACCTTACTATACTTTTCAGATAAATAAGTAGTAGACTATTACTATCACACTTTCTAGGCAAGATCTTTGATCACTGTAACTTATTAAGGTTATCTTGTGCTAGTAATATTTTTCATCTTTATAATACTCTTATCTTTATATTGAATCTTTTTTATATTATTAGGGAAGTGATTTTCTATTTATAATTTCTTTTTTAATTAATGAATAAGTTATTTATTAATTTTTTAATTATTCATTTGAATAAATAAATCGAAAAAGATATAATATATTCATTTTTTGCGGATAGGTGTAATGGTTGCACGTCAGACTCATACCCTGAAGGTAGAAGGTTCGATTCCTTCATCCGCACTTAAGAATATTTAAGATTAGTTAATTTATATGATTCCACCCTTGTATCTATGAGACGGGATAAATTAGGTATTATAAAATTTGGTTTTTTAACTTAATTGGTTAAAGTGTTCGTTTGATAAGCGGGAAATATAAGTTCGAGTCTTTTAAAAACCACAGTAATTTGAAAAATTTTGAAATTATAACTTAATTAATGGTTAACAAATAAATATATTAAAATTATTATAAATGTAATAATTTTGAATATATTGTTTAGAATGTTATTTATAGAAATTTATAAATAGTATGACATTATATAATTGTGATATGTTATGTAAACAATATTCGACTTAAGACAAAAAATGCAAAATTAGTGTTATATTTTTTGAACTCAATAGAATTTAAGAATATTAAAATAAAAACAGATAATAATTTTAAAGTTACTGATTATCAATTAAATATATGAAATAAAAAATATTTAGACTATTTTTCTAATTTACAAAAATTAGATAATTATAATGGATATGAATTAAGTTATTTTTACAAATTAAATAAAAGTAATTTTAATTATAATGATAATAATTATTCCAAACTAATTAATATATTTTATATAAGTAAAAATAATAAATTATCTTCGACAATACATACTAACATATTAGAACGAAATGTTTTAGAAAATCATATAAGAAATATAGATTCAAGGAAACTTAATAATAAATTAACAATACCTTATTATTTTTTTACTTATCGTTATAATGAAAGATATATGCCAAGCCAAGTTAAACATTGAACTAGTAGTGTATATAATTTTTTAAAAAGTGAAAAAGTAGGTAGTAGTTATAAAGATATCTATACTAGTAAATTATTAAAATCTTTTTTTTATATTAAATCTGGAAGAAGAAAATTTTCTTTAAAATCTAATGTTTTGAATGCATTAAGAATTAAAGTAAATTCTTTTTTAATGGATAAAGTTAATCATATGATTAGATATACATCTAATAGAACACGATTGGCTGTAAGAAAACTTACTTTTTTTCCATCACAAATTTTAACATTGGATTGAGCTATAAAACAAATTAGTCATACTCTTGTGTTTAAAGAATTTTATAATATAAGTAAAACAAATTATAAAGCTGGATTTTATCCTAAAAAGAAAGATTATCTGAAAAAATTTAAAAAAATTTTGATTAGTAAGCCTTTATTTAAACATACTTCTTTTAATTTGGTAATAGATTTATTTATTTATAATAATAAAAGATATATATTTAGAAGAATGAGTAATATGGTTATAAGAAGAACTATTTATAAATATATGTATAGTATGTATATTAATTATTATGATAAAATTAATGATACTATTAATAGACCCAGATATTTTTATATGAATCTAATTGAACCTAAATTACATAAATATTATGATTTAGTTGTAAAATATTATGGCGAATTAATAATCAAAAAAAAAAAACCAATGCTATTATTATTATATTTATTTTTATTACAAGTTAATTTTGTTAATAAAAATAAATTAACTTCTTCCGTGTCTCGACAAGACATAGATGGAACTATAAAGAAATTAGTCCATGACTCTTCACATTATATGAATGTGGAAGGACGAAAAACAGAAAGAGTAAATAAAAACATTGATAATAACATATCTGATGAAAATAAAAATATGAAATTTAATCAAAATGTTAATTCTATATTATTAATTAAAAATGAAAAAAAATATAGTGTGATATTTAAAAGACGAAATATAAATAAAAAATTAAATAAGTACAATTATTTATTATTGAAGGAAAATAAAGAATTATACAATTTAAATAAAGAAATTAAAAGAGATAAGGAAATTGATTCAGATAAAATTATATCTAAATCTAGAAAAAATACTATTAAAAATAATAGATTTAACTTTATTAAATATAAAAATTATTTAATTGATTTAGAAAGAAAAAGTAATTCTCCTGTGGATATAAATAGTTTAAGTTTATGAAATTCAAAAGGATTAGGTAAACGTTATAGAACACCGAGGGGTGCTATAGATGAATCTATTGGTTTTAAGAAAAAAAAGAATTCTTTCAATTTTTCTTATTATTATAATAATAAGAAAAATTGAATTAATTATAATGATAATAACGTTCTTTCTGACTACAAGAGCTCAAAAAAAAATTCTGATATTTGATATAAAAGAAGAAACAAATTAATTCCGTTTCTATCTAGTATAAATAATTTAAATAAGAAATTAAATAAAAATAATAATAATAATTTGTTATCTGATAAAAATTCTATTTTAAATTCTGCTAATAATAATTTAATATCTAAAGTAAGAGATGGAAATAACATTGAATTAAAAAAAAATGAAAATTATTCTATAATAAATTCATTAAATAAAGAGCAATATATTTATGAAATAAAAAAGGAAATAAAAAATAATACATTATTGAATAATTTATTTACTTCTTTTTATATTAAAAATTCTAATTTAAGTTTAAATAAATCTAACAATATTAAACTATTTTTACATTTTGATAATCCTAAAAAGATAAATCAAAATAAATCTGGTATTAATTTAATAAAAAAAGATAAATTATTATTTAATGCTAAATTTAGTAATCATATTAATAGAGTAGATACTAATATAAATACAAAGAATTTTCAGCATTTATGAACTGATACAGAAATTAATAGTAAGATATTATGAGATAGATTGGATCATTCAATATTAAGTACAATATCTAAATATATACAAATAAATAAAGATTTATCATTTGGATCAAATATAGTTCAAATAAATTCTTTATTAAATGAAATAAAAAGATTTAAAGGATTTGGAAATGTTTGATATTTAATGTATTTTATTAGCGTTATTAAGAAAGAATTTTATATTGTAAACAGAGATATTTTACATACAAAAAACATTAATGTACGACCTTATTGAATGAAAATAAAGAATAATACTTTTATATCTGTAAATAATAATGTATTTAATTTTAAGCATAAAAATCATACATTAAAATTGCCTATTTGATATTCATTTTTACCTAATCAAAGAGAAAATAATTTAAATATAAAATGAGGTTATTATGACAAGATATTTAAACCTTATTATAGAAATATGATTTCTTTATTTATATTAAATACATATTCTATTTTTATTCGACATATTGGAAATTATAATCCTATAAGCTATTTTTTTTATAATTGAATTAATAAATTTAATAATATTAGACATAATAATATAGCGATTTATAATTTTTTAACAGTAAAAATTTTATTAGATTTATTACATTATAATTATAGAAGTTGAATACGTATAAAATCAAAATATTATTATTTAAGAAAAGTAAAAATATATAGAAGAAAATTACATAAATTAACAATTAATAATTGAGCGATTAGTATTAGATTTTTTAAAAAATTGAAAAAAACACCTAAAAATTTTTGATTAAGATATCATAAAAATGCTGCAAATTATGTTGAAAGAATTATTCAAAATTCTGAATTAAATACTAAAAGAAAAATTTTTGTTCCATTTGTTCTTTATATTGAAGATATTCTTTTTAGTATATATGGAAAATGAGTTATTATAAGATTATGACCCCTTAAATATTATTATTTAAGTAGTTATATGTTAGCTAAAAGAATTTTAATGTTACTACTTTGACGACAAAAACAAAAAAAACGACAACGTTCTAATTTTACTCTTAGTAGATATTCTTTAAGATTAATAGAGGCTTTTAGATCTTTAGAAATAAAAAAAGCTTATTCATATTATATTTATAATGCTTCTCCTTGATCTAGTCATTTATTATTAAGAATGAATAATATGAATAAACCTCATTCTCTTAACTATAAAAATTTAGAATTTTTTAATAATAAAGAAGAAAGATATCATTATCTTAATAGTTATACTTTAATGCATAATAATCTTTCTGATTTTATACCTATTTTTAATTATAGATACATTTCCATAGTTAAAAATTATATTAATTATATTAATAGTTTTAGTTGAGAAAGAGTTAATTTAAATAATAGATATAATTATATTTATTATTGATTATTACCACTTAGAAATTATATTATGGAATTGACTAAAAATACTGATATTACTGGTATAAAATTTAATCTTTCTGGAAGACCATCTTGAAAAAGAAGTAATAATAGAAAAGTTAATAAAATTTATGATCATGGTAATCGACTTACACCTAGACATTTAAATAGTAAAACATACAAATCATATTCTCTATATACACCTAGACTTAGAGGTTATTTAAAATCTCATACTGAGTCTTCTATAAGTATTTCAAAAAGTAGAAGTGGATCTGTATCACTTAAAGTTTGAATATCTTCTACTTTATCTGTAGATGTACATGAATTATTATTACATCTTGTGCGAATAAAAGAGTTATATTATCAATTAATTAATAGATATTATCTTATTAATAAATATCTATTTGTTCCTCAAAAGAAATGAAATAAACCAATAAAAAAGTGAAAAATATTAAAAGGAATAAAAAAACATAAATTAATATAATTTTTTTTTTGTAATTATAGTTAATATTATTTATAATTATAATTAATATTATTTATTACTATAGTTAATTTTATATAATATAATTTTTTTAATTAATTTTAGGAGTTATATTATATAAAATTTTATTATATTATAATATATTCGTTATATATTATTTATTAATGGGGATTTATCCCCTACTTAGGGAATGTAACTCAATTGGTAGAGTATTCGCCTTTTAAGCGAAGGGTTATAAGTTCGATTCTTATCATTCTCATTTAATCTGAATAATATTTAATTAAATATAATGTACCCAACCGTTATAAATAACGGTTGGGTACATTATATGTAAGAGTATTCACTTACATTGTAAAAAAGAAAGTTATTTGTCTGTATTGTTGACTGATTATTGTGAAAAAAAGTTGTTTGTTTGGATTGTTGACTAATTGGTAGGTCCCTGGCATTTGGACCCAGTTTGTGAAAGTTCAAATCTTTCCAATCCAAAATTTAATAATGATTTTTACAAGTCTTAGTATTGATATTATGAGATAACTTGTAATATTTAATACTTTAAATTTGAAAAAAAATTTGTTAAATAGTTTATAACAATAAAAATTAATTTCGCAATATGATTTCCCTTAATAACACCTTATTATATTTAGTTATATATATATTCTTTTTATCTAGATTTTTTAATAAATAGTTTTTCTATCTCGAAAATTATCTCCAAATTATTTTAAAATAATTTGGAGATAATTTTAACATTTAATTAGGATCTAGGTAATTTTATGATAATTATTTTTATTTTTAATTTTAAAGCTTTATAAAAAAAAATGGTGACTATGAATAAGGTATTACAATGTTTAAGTATATCCTTTTTAAATTCTTATTCTAAGTTGTAGGCAAATTATAAAATTTGTGATTCAAAATAGAAATAGAATAAATTGAGTATCAGATGTTACAAGAGCAGATTGATGAAGGAGATGATTATATAGTACTAATGCAAAAGATATTGGAACATTGTATATTTATTTTGCCATTTTTAGTGGTATGATAGGAACATGTTTATCTTTATTAATAAGAATTGAATTAGGTTCACCTGGTACACAAATATTGGCTAATGATGCTCAGTTATATAATACTATTATAACAGCTCATGCTTTTATTATGATTTTCTTTATGGTTATGCCAGGTATGGTGGGTGGATTCGGTAACTTTTTTGTTCCTTTACTTATAGGGGCAGTTGATATGGCTTTCCCTAGATTAAATAACATAAGTTTCTGATTACTTCCTCCATCATTGATTTTACTACTATCTAGTTCTTTTGTGGAATCTGGAGCTGGGACCGGTTGAACAGTTTACCCTCCATTAGCAGGAGCACAAGCTCATAGTGGTGGATCAGTTGATCTAGCCATTTTTTCATTACACTTAGCAGGAATTTCATCTATGCTGGGTGCTATGAATTTTATAACTACAATTATAAATATGCGAATGCCAGGACAAGTATTACATAAAGTGCCTTTATTTGGTTGAGCTATATTTGTAACAGCAGTATTATTACTGTTATCATTACCTGTATTAGCTGGTATAATTATTATTATTCTGCTAGCTTTAAATTCGGCCATATGCTGGGAACTCTTATTTGTATTAAAAATGTGAATAAGACAATCAGCAGGAAATCAAAAACACTTGAGTGTTTTTGAGATCCTCAGAGACTATACGCCGGAATTTATGTGTCGGGTTTTAAATTTTGTATATAATGTAAAATTAAATACTTCTTTAAGAGATAAAAATATACATAATATAAACAAAGAATACTCTTTGGAGAAGATTAATTATCATTTTTCATCTTATTTAGCTGGTTTGATAGAAGGAAACGGTACTATATTAGTTCCTAAATTAGAAAGATCTAATAAAGGTAAATTAAATTATCCTTCTATACAAATAATATTTGATTTAAGAGATTTTCCATTAGCTCAAGTTATTCAACAAAAATTAAAACATGGTTCTTTATCTAAAAAAAAAGGTGTTAATGCTTATGTATTAACAGTTAATAATTTTGAGGGAATATTATTAGTTGTTAATTTAATTAATGGTTATATGAGAACACCTAAAATTATTAGTTTATTTAATTTAATTGATTGATTAAACAAACGATTTGAAATGGAGATTAATAAGGAAAATTTAGATAATAGTGGAATTAATTCTAATAGTTGATTTTCAGGTTTCATAGATGCCGATGGTCATTTTTCGGTTCGTACATCTATATTATCTAAATATCCTAAGATTGAATGTAAATTTGAATTATCTCAAAGACAAGTAGATCATAATAAAGAAGATAATTTTTTATTTTTAAATATAATAGCTGAATTTTTAAATACTACAGTTAAAAAAATTAGAATTACTAAACCTAAACCAGAATATAGAGTTAGAACTGTTAATTTAAAAGGAAATTTAATTTTAATTGATTATTTAAATAAATTTCCTTTATTCTCTAGCAAATATTTAAATTATAAAGATTGAGTAAAAGTATTGAAATATTTTGAAATTAAAATACATACAAGACCTGAAGTTATAAAAGAAATAATTAATGTTAAATTAAATATGAATGATAAAAGAAAAGAATTTAATTGAGATCATCTGCAAAATTTTTACGACTTACATAAATAAGATATTGTCCCAACAATATGGTGACATACTGAGTATCTACCTTAAATAATTTAATATATTTTTGAAACCAGATTATATGATCTGATGTTATGGGACCTAGTTCAGTAGATCAAGATATTTCGGGAATAACAATGTTATTAACAGATAGAAATTTTAATACAAGTTTCTTCGAACCAGCTGGAGGTGGTGATCCATTATTGTACCAACATCTTTTCTGATTTTTTGGTCAAATATGGCCCCTATTAAGTGAAAGCTTAATATTGAATTGCTCTATAAGCTGAGATCTCTCATATATAATAATAGATACTAAGATAATAAGTGTAATTTTTTTACCCTATCTAGTTAAAATTCTCATTATTAAAGATAATCAGCTGGTAACAAAAAATAGAAAGTTTATTTCTTATTTAGTAGGAACCTCAGAGACTACACGAGCATCGTCCTTTAATAAAGAAGAAAATTTGTTCAATGAATGACTTAGCGGATTAATTGATGGAGATGGTTCTCTATTAGTTAATAAGAAAAATTATACAAGTTGTGAAATAACTATGTCTTTAAGTGATGAATATGTTTTACGTTATATTCAAAATAAATTAGGAGGATCTATTAAATTAAGATCAGGTGCTAAGGCTGTTAGATATCGTCTTCATAATAAAGAACATATGATAAACTTAATAAATCGGATTAATGGAAAAATTCGACATTCTAGTCGTTTAAAACAATTGAATTTATTATGTATTATATTGGGTATTGATTTTTTATTACCAGATAAATTACATAGTAAACATGGTTGATTCGCCGGTTTTTTTGATGCTGATGGTACTATTACTTTTTCATTAAAAGGATATAATTTTATACCACAGTTAACAATTAGTGTTACTAATAAATTATTAATTGATGTATCTTATTTTAAGGATATATTTAATGGTAGTATTTATTATGATAAATCTCAAAATGGGTATTATAAATGATCTATTCAGAATAAAGAAGATATTTTATTCTTTTTTAATTATGTTAAAATTTGTCCTTGTCGTTCTATAAAACGTAATAGACTTTTTCTTATAAATAGTTATTATGAGTTGAAAGACATTAAAGCTTATTCAGCAGACAAAACAACAGCTAAGTATAAAAGTTGAAAAAAATTTATTGAAAAATGAAATTCTAAGGATGATGATATAGTCCTTTAGTTTTTTTACTAAGCATCCAGAAGTTTATATATTAATTATACCAGGATTTGGTATAATTAGTCATGTTATTGGTACAATGTCCGATAAATCAGTTTTTGGTTATATAGGAATGGTTTACGCTATGTTATCCATTGGAGTTTTAGGTTTTATTGTTTGAAGCCATCACATGTATACAGTTGGACTAGATGCCGATACAAGAGCATATTTTACTGCTGCAACAATGATTATAGCTGTGCCTACTGGTATTAAGATTTTTTCATGGTTGTCATATTCCTTTAGTAAGAATAAAATGACCAATAATTTATATATAATAGTTATTAAAAGGTATATAAAAACAGAAGTAAAAAATAAATATTTGTTGTCAAATTATCCTGTATCTCTTTATAATTATTTACCTCCTTATTTAGAATGTAGAGATATAGTTAGATATGGAACAAATTTATTATGTACAGTAAATTATCCGTATTATACTAAAATAGTACGTTGTATGGTTGGTATTCCAAATAATATATTATATCCTTTAATTGGTATATTATTGTCTGATGGGTCTATAACTGTGTCGAGTACAAATAAGTATAAAGTAGGCGGACGGTTTAGATTTAAACAATCAATAAATAAATTCGAATATGTTTATAATATTTTTTCTTTGTTATCTCATTATTGTTCTTCATATCCTCGTTTTGTTAAAACTAGAGTAAATAGGAAGGATTTTTATGGAGTAGAGATTATTTCTCGATCATTACCTTGTTTTTTAGAATTATATAATAAGTTTTATTTAAAAGGTAAAAAAAGAATACCATATGATTTGTATGATATATTGACATATGAAGGATTAGCATATTGAATTATGGGGGATAGTTCTTTTGTTAAAGGAGGAGGATTGTATTTACATACACAATCTTTCACTGTGAAAGATTGTGTATTAATAATGAATATTTTATATATTAAATTTGGATTACATACTGGTTTACATTTTCAAAGAAATTTGCCAGTAATATATATTACAGTTAAGTCTATTAAAGCATTATATCCTAATATTAGTTATTATATTATTCCTAGTATGCGATATAAGTTTTACTATAAATTAATAATTGATTATGATAAATATTTATATAAATTAGGGGCAAACTCGGGAAAAATCCTATAATTAGAATAAAAATAATTATAGGATAATCGCCGAACTAAATCACAATAAGGAAACTATTGTGTAAAAGCGTAGAGACAAGATGCTCCATAATTCCTACGTCTTTTGTATATGGAATTATAAGGTATTGTCCAAATTCATCGGTAACGATTTAGAGCAAAACTCTAATAAGAAATTCTAATAAAAAATTTATTAATCTAGAATTTCGAGAAAATAAGCCAACTAGTTTACAATTTTTATTGAAAATTGTATTCAATAATGATTTTGCTAATTTTTTTAATAAGTAAATATCTAGACCTGAAATGGTTAAAGGCTGAACCTTGAGCAACAAGTTATGGGGGAACTTTTGCATTCAATACACCTATGATATATGCTTTAGGGTTTGTATTCTTATTCACTGTTGGTGGATTGACAGGTGTTGTATTAGCTAATGCTAGTTTAGATATAGCATTCCATGATACTTATTATGTAGTAGCTCATTTTCACTATGTATTATCTATGGGTGCAGTTTTTGCTTTATTTGCTGCTTGATATTTTTGATCACCTAAAGCAGAAGGTTTAACATATAACGATAGAAAAGGTAGATTGCATTTTTGAGGATTGTTTATTGGGGTTAATTTAACTTTCCTACCTATGCACTTTTTAGGTTTACAAGGTATGCCTAGAAGAATAGCAGATTATCCTGACGCATTTGCTGGATGAAATTTAGTTGCTAGTGCTGGTTCTATATTATCTGTAGTAATGACTGCTTATTTTATCTCATTAATATGTGATAAATTTGAAGAAGGTAAAGAAGTACCTAGAGATGGTTGAGCTAAAGATGAATATCTAGAAGATATTTCAGCTTGAACTGATAATGCTAAATTAAGTAAAAATATTGAATGAAGTGTCGATTCACCTCCTCATTTCCATACATTTAATAAATTACCTATACAGTCGTAATTATTAATTTTTTGCTAGAGTATTTCTTTCTATTTTTAGTGAAATATAAATGAATTAATTCGATTTAGTTAATACAAGTTTTATAATAATATAGAATTTTAATTTTAAATTTTATCATCTTCTTCTTGTAATTAATTGTAATTAAATCGAAAAGGGATTATTCTAGGTGTTTAATTTAGAAAATAAGAGATTAATTTAAAAGGCAAAATGTATATTAATTTTAATATTTATAAAGGTTCAATTCCTTTATCTCTATAATGCTAATAATATCATTAGTTATTTTATTATTAGCGGTAACTTCAAGTGTTGATTCTAATCATAATTATATGGCGGATTACGTGAAGTTTAATAGAATCGTTCTCATCATTTTTATTTTAGGTGCTTACCTTGCATACAATTGTTTGAATGTTGATGCATTTGGAACTGGTATCGGAATATATGGTGGCGTTTTCAAAATTACAGTGTTGTCACAGGTTTTTGACATTATTTTATTTGTTACTGGAGCTATTGTTACCCTTTTAACGTGTTTTGCTCCTTATAACTTTAAAATTTATAATGATTCTCATATAATAGAACCTTTAATGAGGGATAAAAATATATATTCTGATAAATCTACATGATATTTTAAAACTGATTTTAAAGACTATTATTACAGAGAATTATTAAAATTTTATCCTTATAATGAAAGTAATAAAGAATTTAATTATTTAACACCTTTCATTAGTGGTGTTAAAAAATTAACTAATATATTACCTAATTATAAATTCAATTTTCCATTTTTAGCACATAATAAACTAGATTATCCTAAGTTAGAAGTAAAAGAATATAGTTTTCTTTTACTATATACTGTTTTAGGTGGCTCTTTGTTGATATCTTCTCAGAATTTAATATCTTTATATTTGTCTTTAGAACTACAAAGTTTTACTTTATACATATTATCAGCATCTCAAATAAGATCTTTTAGAGGAACTAGTGGAGGTTTAAAATATTTTTTATTAGGAGGTCTTTCTTCTGGTCTTATTTTATTAGGATGTAGTTTATTATATGCATATACTGGAACATTAAATATAGAACATATATTTATGATATATTCTGATAGTGTAACAAATTATTATATAGATCCTTGTTTATTAATTTTATTTTCTGGTTTATTATTCAAAGTTTCAGCTGCTCCTTTTCATAATTGAGCTCCTGATGTTTATTCTGATGTACCTACATATAGTACAACATGATTAATAATTATTGCCAAACTTTCAGTTTTAATATTAATGCTGTTATTAGTTCATAATATTCATAATGGTTTGAATTTAAATAACTTAAGTTTATTAGAGCAATATTACTCTTTTAATATTAATAGTGATAATGAAGATAGTTCAGTAATTAACCCTGATTTAGATACTCAATTTTTAAAGGGTATTAGTTCTTTATATGTTAATTCTAATATTCCTTTTTCATTTTGAAATCCTTCTTACTCTAGCTTGGGATTATGAACAAATGTTCTAACTTTATCTGCTTTTTTTTCCTTAATTATTGGTACTGTTTTAGGTATTAGTCAATCTAGAATTAAAAGACTATTTGCTTATAGTACTATTACTCATGTTGGATTTTTATTATTAGCTTTGTCTATAAATTCAGTTGCTAGTTTAGATGCATTTATTTTTTATTTAATTCAATATACTATTACTAATCTGAATTTATTTTTTATTTTAATAGCTTGGGGTTATCTTTATAGTAGATATTATTTAGATAATGATTTTTTATCTATACGTTATTTAAAATTAAATCCTTATTCGTGAAAAGATATATATATCGAACCTTCTTTATACGATTATGCTCGATATATTAAAAATAAATTAGAAGAAAATAGTTTACATACTGGCATTAATTATAATAATAAAAACATTAAAATTAATACTATTTATAATCATTTAATTATTAAAGGTGATACTGATTATTATGATTTTAATAGAGAAGATACTGAATGATTGTATACTCCTATACCATTTTTAACAAATTTTAAAGGTATGCATGTATCTGATCCATTTTTAGCTTTTTGTTTAGCTGTATCTCTTTTCTCTTTAGCTGGTATTCCGCCTCTTATTGGATTTTTTGCTAAACAGCAGGTTTTATTAGCAGCTATGCAACTTGATTATTATTTTTTATCAATTGTAGCAATATTAACTAGTGTAATAGGTGCTGCATATTATTTAAGAATAATTAAATTTATTTATTTTTATGATGATGTGTTTATGCCTTTATATTTTAATAATAGTGATGATATTAATTATTCTAATTTATCTTCAAATAATGCTTTTTTTGAAGATTCTAATATAGAGGAATATCATAATTTATCTATGCTACCTAGTAATAATTTAAGTTTAATTATTGCTATATTAACTAATATATCATTGTTCTATATTTTAAAACCTTATGTATTAATAAATGCTATTTACATGATTACTATCCCTATGTTTCAAGCTTAATTTTGAATTGTTAATGCTTGTTTTTTTTTCTATTAAATGATTTAATTAATAAAAATATTAATAAATGAAACTTTATCTCAAAATTTAAATTCGTACTAATTAAATTTATGAGATAAATTTTTTCATAATGTTAATATTTTTATTAATATTTATTAGAAAAATTTTATTCATTTTACGAATCTAATAAAATATAAATCGAGGTTACTAAGTTATTATTACTGAATGATATTATCGTTTAATATTGTTCCAATTAATAACTTAGGAACTAATTTCATATTACTATTAAGAGAGTTGATATTAATATGGAATAGTCGATTTATATAAGATTATAGTAATATTTTTTTTAATATAATATAATATAAATGAATTCTTATTTAATAAAATATAAATATACAAATAAATTCTTCAAATTATTTGGAGGATATGATTATGATGATTGTTGCTGCGGTGGATTTTGTGGGTGTTGCGGAAGTAGCCATTCTAGTTATGCTGTTCAAGAACTTGAAAAAGGTGTTCAATTATTAGGAGGATATGATTATGATGATTGCTGTTGTGGTGGATCTTGTGGCTGTTGTGGGGGTGGTCATAGTAAAAACACTTCTGACAAAAATATTAATTCTTTTGTTATTAATACTAAAAGAGCTGATATTCCTTTAGCTTGAGGACTATATTTCCAAGATGGTGCTAGCCCTTCATTTGAAGGTATTGTTGATTTACATAATAGAATTATGTTTTATCTTGTTGTAATTTTATTTGGTGTGACTTGAGTTATGATTTCTATTATGTGAAATTTTAATAATTCTCGAAATAAATTAGTATATAGATATTTAAATCATGGTACTTTAATAGAACTTATTTGAACTGTAGGTCCTGCATTAGTATTAGTTGCTATTGCTTTCCCTAGTTTTAAATTACTTTACTTAATGGATGAAGTAATTGATCCAGCAATGACTGTTAAAGTTACAGGTCATCAATGATATTGAGAGTATGAATATGCTGATTTCTTAAATGAAGAAAATGAAATTATTAATTTTGATTCTTATATGAAAGACGAAGCTAGCTTAGAAAAAGGTGAACTTAGAATGTTAGAGGTAGATAACCCTGTTGTTTTACCTGTTGATACACATATAAGATTTATAATTACTGGAGCTGATGTTTTACATGATTGAGCAGTTCCCGCTTTAGGTATTAAAGTAGATGCTTGTCCAGGTAGATTAAATCAAGCTTCAGTCATTATAGAAAGAACTGGTCATTTTTATGGTCAATGTTCTGAAATATGTGGAGTACTTCATTCTTCTATGCCCATTAAAGTAGAAGCTGTTGAAGTTGAAAAATTTTTTTCCTGGTTATTAGAACAATAATAATAAGATAATTTATTTTATTATTACTTTAGTTTTGCATAGGGGGACTAATTTTAGTCCCTTCTGTTTTGTTATTGTTTAAGTAAGACATAATAATGTATATCTTTTTTATTACATTGTTAATTTATGAGTTCAAGTCTCATTAACAAAATTATTAGTGTTTAAATTTTACCTTTATTTAAATTTTATTTATATTGTTTTTTGTATTAGCTATTAAGATGAATAGTAATTATGTTATATGTTAAATGAAATTATAAACGATTGTTATTTTTTGTATATTAGTAAGATCAATATAAAATAATTTAATAAAAAAAATAGATATTAAATAAAAAAAATTTTCTTTTATTCTTAATTTTATATAATTAATCTCCATGAATTTAAGGTTCATAAGGATTAATACTAATAATAAAGAAATTATGTTGTTATTGCTTAATGGTAAAGCAGAGCACTGTTAATGCTTGTATATAGGTTCGATTCCTATTGACGACTAATTACAATAATAACATATTGTTATTATTGTAATTATATTAGCTTATATATTAATATTTGAAGATATTAATATAAGAATATTTGTTTAAAAGAATAAGTATTTGATGATGGTTCCGAGTGAACGCTATTTGGTAGCTTTAATACATGCGAATCGTACGTCTAAGTATGTAAAAGTTTATATTAGATCATAATAAATATATATATATATTAATAACAAGATGATAATAAATTATAATAATTTATTATGTTATTAATTAAATTGGTTTATGTAATTAATTTAATAATAATTTATTGTTTTTTTTTTTACATATTTGTATATATATATTACTTAAAAAGTACTATTAAGACTAGATATAAACAAGAAAGGGCGTGGTGGACTGGTGAGTAAAATCAGGAACATTACCCCAAAGTAAGGTTAAATACCTTATAATTGTCATAATGTAAAAAAGTAATTAAGATAAAAATAAAATAAAGAACTAGTTAATAGTATGTATATATTATTTTTAGTATCAATGGTAGAAAAGAAAAAACTAAATTTAATTTTTTTTTTTTTTTTTTTT
>Ga0209579_10000653_pt1 | contig 32492 bp, 27 predicted proteins | sample Coa_R1_2_FD_187152 | JGI IMG/M metagenome (GOLD analysis project Ga0209579, IMG submission 187152) | Surface soil microbial communities from Centralia Pennsylvania, which are recovering from an underground coalmine fire - Coalmine... | ecosystem: Environmental > Terrestrial > Soil >... | reverse complement strand
CAAAATCCCGACAATCTGCTCTTCCGTAAATCGTCCCCGCTTCATCGTCCGTACCCCTTTCCAGGTCCGGACTCTAACTCCAAAACCGGAGGAGTTTTACGGGCTCAGGTCAAGCCGGGCAACCCGGCGTACCCAGCCGTGGCATGCATCCAGCGATTTACGATGGCTAACGGCGGGTACGCGCACCTACCCGTTCAGACTGATTGCCGTGACGCATCCAAAAGCGCCTGCGCCGCGCTTGCCCGGAATCTCTCGAAAACCAAGTGGTGAAATTCAAATTAGGACACTACCCTGGTTCTCTCGCGGGAAAATTCAAATTAGGACACTACCCCGCGCTCTAACCGGTTGGAATTGCGTGCCGATTTCCAGGGGGCGGCGTCCCCGGCGTCCGGCGCGGTCGCCGCTGCGACGTAATCCATTTGCATAACGCGGCGGCCGGCGACGGCCTCTATCCTTTTGGCGAGACCCGCAAGAGGAGAGGACAATGACGACATCGGCACAGCATGGGAATTGCGGCGGCAAAGGCGGTGGCATTCGGGCGGCGGCTCTTTCGACGGCCATGGCAATGGCGGCGGCAGCTTCCCTCCACCCCGCCATGGCGCAGACCTACAGGTTCAAGACGATCAACATCCCCGGAGCGACACAGACATCGCTCTATGCCGGTGCGCGCGGCACCCTTCTCGGCTGGGCCTACGACTCGGCCGGAAATCCGACCTGTACGATTATCCAGGACAAGACCTATACGCCGATCAGCGATCCGAACGGCGTCCAGACCTATTGCTATGGAATCGACAACGCCGGAGAGGTCGTCGGTTACTACAACAAGTCCGACGACAGCGCCGTCGGGTTCACGTACAGCAACGGCAGTTTTTCGGATTTCTCCCTGCCTGACATTTCCGGCGCGCTGCCGAGTTCGATCAGCACCAACGGCGTTATCGCGGGCTATTACTACGACCAGAACAACGCGCCGTGGGGTTTCACGCTGAAGGGCACGACGGTGAGCACCTTTCAGATATCCGGCGCTACGAACATCTTTCCCGTCGGCGTGAACAAGCATGGCGAAATGGCGATCCAGGAACTCGACACGTCGGGAAACGTGCACTGCCTGGCGGGAACAGTCTCCGCCCAGTCCGAACTGACGGTGCCGGGCGCGACCGAGACGATCTGTCATGCAATCAACGACGACGGCAAGGTCGCCGGAACCTACCTGGATTCCTCCGGCAATATCCACGGCTTCACCTATGACCCGTCCACGTCCGGCTACTACACGATCGACGATCCGGGCATGGCCGCAACCGGCATTCACGGCATCACCAACTCCGAAACGCTCCTTGGCTACTCCGAGGCGACAAGCGGCGGCCCGATGCAGGGCATGAAAGCGAAGGGGTCTTTTCCTGCGCGCCGGTGACGTGACAATGTCGAGGCATGTGCGGACGATTCACCAATCAGTTCACTTGGCGCGCGCTGGTCGAGCTGTACCGCCTTACCGAACCGTACCTGACGCCGCTGTCCAATCTTCAGCCGCGCTTCAACTTCGCGCCCACCGACACGGGACCGGTGATCCGGCTCGACTGGGAAGGCCGCCGCCGGCCCGTGATGATGCGTTGGGGCCTCGTGCCGTCATGGGCGAAAGACGCAAAGGGCGGGGCGGCGATGATCAACGCCAGGGCGGAAACGGTTGGGGAGAAACCCGCTTACCGCGAAGCCTTTGCGTCACGGCCCTGTCTGGTGCCGGCCGACGGTTTCTATGAGTGGGTGGAGCTGCCGGACGGGCAGAAGCAGCCCTGGTTCATCACGACGAGGGACAGAGAGCCGTTTGCGTTCGCCGGATTGTGGGAATGGTGGCGGCCCCGGGACGCGTCCCGCGACGACGCCGCGCTGGAGACGTTCACGATCCTGACGACGGAGCCAAACGCGGTTTGCGCGCCGATCCATGATCGCATGCCCGTGATGCTGGCGCAGGAAAGCTGGACGCCCTGGCTCGGTACAATGAAAGACCGTCAGGGCGTCCTTGCGCACGCGCAGTTTCCGGCCTATCGCATGGAGTGCTGGCCGGTCGGGAAAGCAGTGGGAAACGTACGCAACGAAGGGGCACGGCTGATCGAGCGGATTGCCGCATGAATGGCAGGCCCGTCGTGACGGCGTTTCGGGGCTGGAAAACCGGCGGTCATGAACCGGTCTGAAAATACTGCGGCGGAGATCCTGGAGCATGGCGAAGCTCGTTTTTGGGATGCAGCAATCGCTGGATGGCTACGTCGCCGGCATGGCGGGCGAGCTGAACGTGCTGCCGCCGCCTGGTCCGGCGCTTTTTCGCCATTTCACCGACTGGGTGCGCGGCCTCGCCGGCAGTGTGTACGGTCGCCGCATCTACGAGGTCATGCGGTACTGGGACGAAGACCATCCCAAGTGGGGCGCCGGGGAAAAGGCGTTTGCGGCGGCATGGCGGCGCCAACCGAAATGGGTCGTGTCGCGCTCGTTGACGTCGGTCGGCCCCAACGCCACGCTTGTCGGGGATGACATCGAGGCGGTGATCCGCGGGCTGAAGGCCCGGCTGGATGGAGAGATCGAGGTCGCCGGGCCGGAGCTGGCGCAAAGCCTTACCGACCTCGGTCTTGTCGACGAGTACAGGTTCTACTTCCGCCCCGTCGTGCTTGGTCGCGGCAAACCATTCTTCGCCGGCGCCCGGCCGCCGCTCCGCCTCGTCGCCAGCGATCTGGTTGGCGAGGACGCGATCCGGTTGACGTACGTTCCCGCGTAGCGCTCCTTGATCGGCACGAGATGAACGATTCCGACGGAATTGAAAGACCTGAGACTGACCCGCTGAGTGGCGGACAACGGTTTTTGTTGTTCGTGCCCACATCGCTTGCCCTGTTGATGGTGTACCTCTACGCGCTCACGCGGCTTCCGCTTCCGGACAAGCCTGTTTTCGGTTCGACCACCGGGCGCTTGATCAGCGCCTACTTCTTGCCGGTGTTGATCGCTGTTCTGACGGGAATGGCGTTCCGCCTCTGGCGCGGTGAGCTTCGTTACCGCATCTTTGCAGCGCTGTTCTGCATCGTCGCGCCGGCTGTCGCCTTTCTCCTGTTCCTGTACATTTCGTGCGTCATGTCGTACTGCCTCTGATCGGCCCCTCCCGCTCTCGCCAAGTCTGGCCCGCGCCGCGGATCATCAGGCGCCGGCATCGGGCTTCCTCGGCCAGAGGCAAGCATCAGAGGACCCCATAAAATGCCCAGCCACATCCATTGGTTGGGAGGCCGTCCGCGCGACGTGCGAGGCGTCGCGCGACGTACGCCGTCACGACGGCGACCAGCAGCAACGCGCCGATTGTCGCGAGAACCGTCATGATTCGGAATACAAACCTCGAGGCTCGTCGGGCATGCGTGCATTATCTGCCACGATTTCGAGCGGGACAAGGGACGGAGAACGCCTCTGCAGCCGGCTTGTCCGCCGCGACGGAAGGGAGTATTACCGGGTAATACTCTAAGGCACAGGCCCATGGAAACCACTTCTGTCACCAGCAAAGGTCAGGTGACAATTCCGAAAAGCGTCCGCCAGCAGCTCGGGATCAGGACCGGGACAAGAATCGCGTTCGAGGTGGTCGGCGATCATGCGGAATTGCGCCCGAAAAACACGCCCGGCGCGGCGCCGAAGAAAGGCTTCGGCCTCCTGAAGAGCCCGCGACGGAGCGTGCCGAGCGACTTTGATCCTGCTGCCCTTCTCAAGCGATGATCGGCCTCGATACCAATATTCTGGCGCGCTACTACGTCGAGGACAAATCCGACGCCCAGGCCGCGAAGCAAAGAGTGGCGGCAAGAAAGCTGATCGAATCCGGTCAGCCGCTCATGGTGTCCAAGACCGTTATCCTCGAGCTCGAATGGGTGCTGCGCGGCTATTACGGCTTTGGTCGCAACGAAATCCTGTCGGTCTATCGGCACATGATGAGCCTGCCCCAGGCGACGATCGAGGACCGCGATGCCGTCGATCGCGCGTTCGACGCCTTCGCGGCCGGAATCGATCTCGCCGACGCGCTGCATCACGCAAGCTATGCGAAATGCACGAGGATGGCATCTTTCGACGATCGCAGGTTCGCGCGTCGCGCCAGGAAATTGGGGCTGACACCGACGGTGATGACTCCGGGGTGACGCGAGACACCGGAAGAAAACATCCCCGGTGAGCTTGTGGGCGTCGGACCGGCGCACGCTCACTAATCCTTGAACCGAAGAACGGTGAGAACGGTGTTACACCGGGATCGAATCGTTGGCGTACCTTCCGCAGATGACGACCCGGTGCACGCTCGTCTCCGGTATCGCAGTGGTTGCGGCCGCTTTGGCATTCCTCGCCGCCGCAGCGATCCCTCGCGCTCTGGCCGCAGACGACGCGGGCGCGACCGGATTGCGGAAGGATGTCGTGTTCACGGATTACACGCCGCTCTCGGCGAACAGCGAACTGATCCGGCGCATGCTTTCGCCGCTGGCCGCCGCGCAGATTCCCGCGGCGGAGGCGCGTACCGGGTTGCGCCTGAGCGAGCAGCCGGTCGACCTCGCCCGGGAAACATTCATGCTGTACGTTCCGCAGCATGCGCCCGAAAAGGGTTACGGTCTGCTCGTTTTCATTGCGCCGTGGGACGGCGCGAGCCTGCCGGCCGACTGGGTCCCGGTGCTCGACCAATTCGGGCTCATTCTGGTCGAGCCGGTGGAATCGGGAAACGACCAGAGCCTCTTTGGCCGCCGCTTTCCGCTCGCCATTCTGGCGGAGTACAATGTCGCGAAGCGTTATCGCCTCGATCCGGACCGGATCTATGTGTCTGGATTTTCGGGCGGTTCGCGCGTGGCCTTGCGGCTTGCCGTCGCCTACCCCGATATTTTTCGCGGCGCGATCCTGAACGCCGGCAGCGACCCGATCGGCGATCAGGTTGCGCCCCTGCCGCCCGCGGATCTGTTCCACCGCTTCCAGGAATTTGGCCATCTCGTCTACGTCACCGGCGACCGCGACATCAAGAATGCGTCGTTCGATCACGCGAGCATGCGCTCGCTCGACAGCTGGTGTGTTTTCAACGTGGATTCCTACGCCGAACTTTCCGTCGCTCACGACGTGATGCCTCCGGGCGTACTCACGCGTGCGCTCGGACTCCTGTCCGCGCCGGTACAACGCGATCCGGAGAAGCTCGCCGCGTGCAGAAACGCCCATGAAACGGAATTGAGCGGACAATTGGCGGACGTCGAAGCCCTTCTGGCACGGGGCGCGCGCGACGATGCCCGCCGGAAGCTCATAGACATCGATGCACAGTTCGGCGGCCTCGCCGCGCCGCGCAGCGTCGCGCTGTTCGACCGGCTCGGCGGGAAATAGCGTTCCAACGGTGATTCTGCTCGAAATCGAATCGGCATTGGCCGAAACGTTGCGGGCATCAAGGATTGGCCGAGCGTTGCCCGGCGTGGCACTGTTTTGCTGGAAAGCCGCAGCAACACAACGCGCGGTCGGTGCACGGCGATGAGCGCCAGACTGCCGATTGTAACAACCCGCGCCTGCTTCAGAAAAAAAACCGGGAAATCCGGCGCAGTGCGCAGTCAACTCTCTAGCCGCTAATGACCCTGTGAAGCGCATCGGACAGTTCATCAAGGCCGTACGGCTTCGGCAGAATGCGAATGTGCTCTGCGGTCGCGCGTTGCGCCACGGAGTCGGCATAGCCGCTGGTGAGGAGGACCGGCAGGTCCGCGCGCCGCCTGCGAATCTCGAGAGCGAGATCGAAGCCGTTCATGCCGCCCGGCATCATGACATCGGTGAAAACAACGTCGACCGACCGCCCATTGGCGAGCGCTCCGAGGGCGGCGGCCGCCGTTGCCGCCCTCGTCACCTCATAACCCAGGTGATTGAGCATCTCGCCGGCCAACGCAGCAACCTCGTCATCGTCTTCGACCAGGAGAATGCTGCCAGGCCGGTGATCGAGCTGCCGCTCCGTCGGAGATGGATCGCCGTGCTCGCGGAGGGGCGGCGACCTGTCCGATCTTGGAAGATACAACGCCACAGTTGTACCACGACCTACCGCCGAATCAATGCGTACGGTTCCGCGGGATTGCGCGGCAAAGCCGTACACCTGCGCGAGACCCAGACCCGAGCCTTTCCCGGCTTCCTTCGTCGTGAAGTATGGCTCGAAAACGTGCGCCTGCACCTCCGGCGGCATGCCGGTGCCCGTGTCGCTCACCGAGAGACGGACATAGTCGCCGGTCAGTTCCGGATCGTCGATATTCGGCATGTTCTCGCCGCGCACCACGATCGTGCCGCCTTTCGGCATGGCATCGCGGGCGTTGACTGCCAGATTGATCACGACCAGCTCGAGTTCGCCCGGGTCAAGTTCGACCGGCCACAGCGCATCCGCGAAATCGAGCTCGACGTGTACCTCGCCGCCGAGACTGCGGTCGAGCAGGTCGCGCATCGTTTCGATCTGGCGGGCAATGTCGACCGTTTCTGCGTTCAGCTCCTGTCGCCGCGAAAATGCAAGGAGTTGCCGGGTGAGCCCCCTGCCCCGCTGCGCAGCCTGAAGCATGCCCTCCATCAATCGCGTTCGCTTGTCGGCGTCTGTTTGACGGGGCAGCATTTCGAGGCCGCCCGAGATCACCATCAGCAGGTTGTTGAAGTCATGCGCAATGCCTCCGGTGAGTTGTCCGATGGCTTCCATCTTCTGTGCCTGGCGGAGCGTCTCCTCCATGCGCGTGCGCTCGGCCATCTCCACGCGCAGTTGCCTGTTGGCGTCCTCCAGCGCGCTCGTGCGTTCGACCACCAGCCTCTCAAGTTCGCGGGAAGCCTGTTCCCGCGCACCGATCATATCGTGAATCTCGTATTGGCGCCGGCGCGCTCTGAGTGCCGCCTGGATGCTGCTCGTGAGCGTGATGGCGTGTACAGGCCGTTCCAGAAGCGAGACGTTGCGAAGCAGGGCGACGAGATTGCGGCGCCAGGCAAGAACCGCCAGCTGTTCCTGATGGCTGGTCAGTACAATGAACGGAAGGTCCGACCAGGGCGGCTGGCGGTCGACCCAGCGTGCGAGCGGTCCGGTATCCTTCCCGAAAAGTCCTTCTTCGGCCAGAAAGACCGCTCCGGCGCCAGCCTCGATTTCGTCCGTCAGCGTCGCCAGGTCGGGACATACGACCGCGCTGACCTTTGTAAGGCGAAACAGTTCGGCCGCCGCCAGTGCGTCGCGGCCAATGGGGGCAAAGACGAGAACTCTTTCGTCGCGATCAGCGCTGCCCATCTTTGTCGTCCGCAACGTTGGGAATCTGACCGCCCGTGTATTGCGGGTTGCCGGAAAAAATCCCGCTGAAAGCGGTGAGCGGCGGCCCAAGGCTGACGCCCGCGCTGCCGAGGCGGAATTCGCGGATGGAGTGCTCATGGTGGCCGCTGCGCTTTTTCACGACCGAAAGGGCGCGGCGTACAGTTCCGGCCACCTCGAAATAGCGCAGCATGAGAACGGCGTCGCTCAAATAGCTGATGTCGAGAGGCGTATCCATCGGGCCGACCAGCCCGTGCTGGGCGAGCACAAGCATCGTCAGGACTCCCTGCTGTCCCAGGTAGCTCAGCAGTTCATGCATCTGCAGAATGAGGAAGCGCTCATCCGGCATGGCGTTCATATAGCCATTGAGGCTGTCGATAACGACGATCCGTGCGCCGTCGGCCTCGACGCTGTGCCGTACATCTGCCGCGAACTCTCCGGGCGAGAGTTCGGCGGGATCGATCTGCTTGAAACGGATCAGACCCGAGGCGACGTGCTTCTCCAGGGGCAGTCCGAGCGTACGGGCGCGAGCTTCCACGGTGCCGCGGCCCTCGTCGAAGGCGAAGAACACCGCATGTTCGCCACGTTCGGCGGCTGCGATGACGTAGGTCAGCGCGAGTGAGGACTTGCCGACGCCGGCCGCCCCGATGAGGAGTGCATTCGTGCCTCGCTCGAGGCCGCCGCCAAGAAGCTGGTCGAGTTCGGCATTGCCGCTTGGCGTGTAATCGCCCGCGAACGCCTTGTGGTGCTCGGCGGCCACGAGTCGCGGAAAGATCTTCAGTCCGCCGGTTTCGATAGTGAAATCATGGAAGCCGCCCCGGAAAGGGATGCCGCGCATCTTTACCACGCGCAGGCGGCGGCGCTCGGCGCCATACTCGATCGCGAGCTGTTCGAGCTTTACGACCCCATGGGCGATCGAATGCAACTGCAGATCGTCGCGCGACGATGAGAGGTCGTCGAGAACGATGACCGTGCAGCGGCGTTCCGTAAAGAAGTGCTTGAGCGCCAGCACCTGGCGGCGATAGCGCAGCGGACTCTGGGCGAGCAGACGCAGCTCCGAAAGGCTGTCGAGCACGACGCGCGCAGGGTTGATGCGTTCGACCTCCCGAAACACCAGATTTGTCGTTTCGCTCAGTTCTACCTCCGCCGGATGAAAGACGGTGAGTTCGCGTTCCGGATCGAGCGCCGTCTCGGGCGGTACGAGCTCGAACACATCGATGCCGGCGAGCGACCAGCCATGCCTCTTGGCAACAAGGTTGAGTTCGCGCCTGGTTTCCGAGAGAGTAATGTACAGCCCGCGCTCGCCCCTGCGCGCGCCCTCGAGAAGGAACTGGAGGGCGATCGTGGTTTTGCCGGTCCCGGGCTGGCCTTCGTAGAGATAAAGGCGGTCTGCATCGAAGCCGCCGCCGAGGATATCGTCGAGCCCCTCGCTTCCGGTCGAGATCCGCGGCAGATCTGTGCGTTCGTCGCCCTGGTCAGGTGTCGATTCGCTAGCCATAGAAGCTCTCCGCGGCGAGGCGATATCGTCATCCTCGCTTCCAAAGGTAGAACAACGCGCCAGCACCGGCGCCCGCTCCGTGGTCAGCCCCTTCGACGTGTTCAGCATAGCGAGCCGGACCGGAGGCTGAAAGTGGCGTTCCTGTCGAGGCGAGGGGTCCGAACCCTCATCATGCGAACGACAGACCGAGCGGGGGCAACGTGGGTGCGAGAGCCCGCAGTCCCGGAAGGACGACCTTGGCGCCAAGGTCGGGGGGCGCGGCAGCACGACGCGCGGATCGAGATGCTGACCGTAATGACTGTACGGCCGCGCACGGCTCGCGGGCCACGGACGGGGGTTGACGCTCGCCGCCCTGACGCACACCCGGACTTGAGAAGCGTCCGGCAGCGAGGGTTCGACGTCGTCAGCCTGAAGAACGTCCGGGCCGCCGAAGCGGTGTATGCGCATCTCGCGGACCTTCGTCATTCCAAGCACCCTTTTCCAGGTCTGCTGTTAACCGGAGTAACTATCCGGCGTTCCGCGCCGGGTCGTTATCGCCCTCCAATCTCCAGCGGGGCTGACAAAGGTCGCGGGGACTGAACGAAGTCTGCGCCTTGCCGTTATGTCTCGCGGGTCGCGGCCGAAAGCATGAGCGAGTACCTCACACAGGAGGACATGGAACAGCTGGAGCCCGCCAGCCGGATGTTTCCATCGCCCATTCCGACGCAGGTTGTCTCAAACGGCGAATTCATGCCCGGGGCCCAGACGCGTGCGCAGAAAGAGGTGCAGAAGCGCATAAGTGCCGCGGCATCCACTCTTGCGCCGCGTCATGGTTTGAGTCGGCGCGATTTCCTCGCAAGTGCCGCTGGCATGGCCGCGGCGTTTGCCGTCATGAATACGGTTTATGGCCATTTGTTCGACGTCGGCCCCGCCGAAGCGGCGGTACCCGATGCGGCCAGGGCGCGCGCCGACGCGCTCTCGGATCAATTCATTGTCGATCTGCACACCCATTTCATTCGCGACGACGCCGGGCCGGGCCTCGAGTATTTCGTCCAACTGCGCGACAAGACCCGAAAGAGGAGAGAGAATCCGAAACTGCCGGACCGTCCGGCGACGCTCGATGATCTCCATCTCGGAACCTATGTGCGCGAGATCTGGCTCGACAGCGACACAAAAATCGCGGCGCTGTCGGGCGCGCCGTCCGATATCGAAAAGGACTGGCTGGTCCCCAACGATGCGATCGCAGAGGCCCGTCGGCGCATCAACCGCTTCGCCGGTTCGCGGCGCCTGCTTTCGCACTTCATCTTCACGCCCGGCCAACCCGGTTGGCTCGAGGAAATCGATCGCGGGATCGAGACGCTGAAGCCTGACGCGTGGAAGGGCTACACGATCGGCGACAATACCCACAAAGACATCAGCCGCTATCCCTGGCGGATGGACGATGAAAAACTCGCGTACAAGGCTTACGAGAAATTCGCGAAAGCCGGCATTCGCAACGTCGCCGTCCACAAGGGTCTGTACACGCAGAGCGACGAGCAGAAGTTTCCGCGGCTGAAGGAATATGCGCGTGTCGATGACGTGGCGAGAGCCGCGAAAGACTGGCCGCAGCTCAATTTTCTCATCTACCACGCGGCTTATCGATACACCGGGGACGGCGAGCCGAAGATCGCGCTCGCCGAATTCGAGAAGACCGGCCGAATGGAATGGGTGAGTGACCTGGCGGAGATTCCGCAGAAGCACGGCGTAACCAACGTCTACGCGGATATCGGTGCGAGCTTTGCGGCCTGTTGCGTGACGGAGCCGAATACCGCTGCCGCGATGCTGGGCATTCTCGTCAGGGGTATGGGGCACGAACGGGTGATCTGGGGGACCGATTCGATATGGTTCGGCTCGCCGCAGTGGCAGATCGAGGCGCTGCGGCGTATGGAAATCCCCGACGACATGTGTCGGCGGCATGGCTTTTTGCCGTTGGGACCGGCCGGCGGCGCCGTGAAATCGGCGATCCTCGGCGCCAACGGCGGGCGGCTGCACGACCTTGAACCGGTTCGCCACGCCGATCTGATGGAGCAGCACAAAGCTTCGTACCGTGCCGCCGGATTCGTCCGGACCAACCGCGCGTACGGATTTGTTCGAAAGGCCGCATAAGAGGAGGGCGACAACCGGAGCGGGAACCGCTGCGGCAGCGGCCGCGTTAGCGCGGGGCAGAATCGTGCGAGCATGGCGATGCCGGCGGAGAGGCCCAATCCCGACAATCCGCGTTCGACGGCAACAATAGCCGGTCATCCCATCCACCCGATGCTGGTACCGATTCCGATTGCATGTTTCGTCGGCACGTTTTTCACGGATCTCGTGTACGTAAACACCTACGACATGCAGTGGGCAAACATGTCGGCGTGGCTTCTGGCCATCGGGCTGATTGTCGCATTCTTTGCCGTTATCGCCGGGCTGATTGATTTTTTCGGCGAGCGCCGCATCCGCAACCTGCATGCGGCGTGGATTCACGGGCTCGGCAACGCGCTCGTGCTGATTCTTTCGGTCATCAATATGTTCATTCACTCCCGCGATGCGTACACGTCTGTCTATCCCACGGGGATTATCCTTTCCGGGATAGTCGTGATAATCCTCCTCGTCACGGGCTGGAACGGGTGGAGCATGGTCTATCGGCACGGCGTCGCCGTCCGCAGAGAACCATAACCGTGACGACTATCCGGAGTGCGCTGCTCGCCTGTACGGCACTCGCCCTTGCCGCGTGTGGGCCCTCCCCAGGCGATCCCCGGCGGCAGATCGGACCGCATCCCTACCTGCCGCCCATCCACCAATATCTGCTCCCGCCCATGCATGTGGTCAGCAATGTTGGCTGGGGAAAGTTGACGCCGAAAGTGGCGTCCGGTCTCCACGTCAAAGCCTTTGCGACGGGTCTCAAGAACCCACGCTCAATATACGTCCTACCGGACGGCGACGTGCTCGTCGCCGAAACCCAGGGACCTTCCGCGCCCGTTCATCGCCCGAAAGAACTCGTGATGAACTGGATCGAGAAGCAGTCGCATTCGAGCGTCCAGGCGGGCAATCGCATTCTGCTTTTTCGCGACACTGAGGGCTACGGCAGCCCGCAATTGAAGGAAGTGTTTATCGACCACCTCAATTCGCCTTTCGGTATGGTGCTCGTGGGCCATGACTTCTATGTCGCCAACACCGATGCGGTGCTCAGATTTCCGTACCGCACCGGCGAAACGCACATCGACACGCCCGGAACGAAGCTGTGCGACCTGCCGGGCGGACCTATCGATCATCATTGGACAAAAAGCCTGACCGCGAGTCCGGACGGAACGAAGCTCTATGCCGGCGTCGGTTCGAACAGCAACATCACGGAGAACGGTCTCGAGGCCGAAAAGGATCGCGCCGCAATTTGGGAAATCGATCGCAAGACCGGCTCGCATCGACTGTACGCCACGGGGCTGCGCAATCCGAACGGGTTGACGTTCGAACCAAAAACACACGCGCTCTGGGCTGTGATCAACGAGCGCGACGAGCTCGGGCCCGACCTCGTGCCAGACTATATGACATCTGTGAAGGACGGTGGTTTCTATGGGTGGCCGTACAGTTATTACGGGCAGCACCTCGATCCGCGCGTCATGCCGCAGCGCCCCGACCTCGTGGCCAAGGCCATTATTCCGGACTACGCGCTCTCGAGTCATGTGGCCCCGCTCGGTCTCGTGTTCTACACCGGGACGAATTTGCCGGCACATTACCGGGGAGGTGCTTTCGTCGGCGAGCACGGCAGCTGGGATCGCGAAGTGCTGAACGGCTACAAAATCGTGTACGTTCCGTTCACGAATGGTCACCCGAACGGAATCGCCGAGGATGTCGTTACGGGATTCGTGAACGGCGACAAGGCGCACGGCCGTCCGGTCGGACTCGCGATCGACAAAGATGGTGCGCTGCTCATCGCGGACGATGTCGGTGGCACGGTATGGCGGGTGTCCGCGGCGTCTCGATAACGCTTTGCCCTGGCGGCGGAACAAACCAGCCACACGACTCTCTCCGCGGTTGCGAGCTTCCTGGAGTGCCCCTGGAGCGGGCGTCTTTCACGTGGCGCGCATGGCGACGTCGATGCCTTCGCCCTTGCGACCATCGAAGCCTCTTGAGTCATCCTGGTGTCGCGCGCTGGTTGCAGGTGCGGTGTTGTGAACCGCAGCGACATCGTCGTTGCCATCAAAGTGCGTGTTACCGCACCTTCAATGCTCTCGGGGGAGGTGTTCGTTGCTTGTGGGCCGCTGCAGCTATGCCGACATTGCACGGTACATCGGCAGTCCGGCCGGGCGCCCGAACGCCGAGATTACTGCGGCACGCCCCGGAAGGTCCCTGACCGCGGCTCGCGGCTGCGATCGCGGCAGCCTTCTTGATGGAGATGGCCAGGCGCCGGTGACGCGAATCGTCAGCAACCGGCGCCCAAAAGCGCCTATTTCTTGCGCGAGAAGGTGCTCGTCACGCTCGATATGGCATTGCGGGCGGTCGGCACAATTCCCTTCGCCACGTCGAGCACAGCGGACTCTGCGCGTTTCAACGCGGACTTGCGCGGCTGCCGGCGCCGGACCTTGCTGGCGCTCTTCGGGCTTGTCTTCCGGGTTTTCTTTCTGGTGGCTGCCGCTTTGGCGGCCGGCGGCGTCTTGCGCTTGGTGGTCCGCTTCGTCTTGCGTTTGGCTGCCATGTACGTTCCTTCCGATGGTTCGAATCACGGTCTCGTTCCTGCAGATTGGGGCCGCCTCAACAGCAGGTCAACGCAGGCATAGCCCTAAGGTCCGCTTATTCAGGCCGATGGCACTGCTTATCCACGCCCTCACTTGATTTCGATGCGCCGTGCCGCTGCTTCCTTTATCTTCCTGCGCGTGAGCGGCAGCACACCGGATGCGGCAGGCCGCAAGCGCCGCTGCATCCAGGGCCAGCCACGCTTGCGGCTTGAGAACTCCGAGCTTCGGTTATTGTCGTCCGCATGTCGGCGATCGTACGGGTCGATGCCCGAAACCGTTGCTGAGAGCCGCCGCGCGGTCGTCCGCGCGGCGGTGCAACACCTCAGCGATGGACGGTGCCGCCCGGCAGCGCGTAGGCGCAGACACTGCCGCATGCCGAATCGTTGGCGCCGTACACCACGCCGTTGGCCACGATGGGTGGCGGCGGAACGCCGTACGAATCGCCGCTTGCATTGCTGTTCCAAAGCAAATCGCCGGTCGCCGCGTCATAAGCCGCCGTTCCCGTGCTGCGCCCGTCGTTCGGGCCGCCTGGTACGTACACAACGCCATTGGCCACCGAGGCCGGTCCGGTCGCGTCCTGGCCCGCCCCTATCGACCAGATCAGGTTCCCGTTTCTGGCATTCAGGTCGACGAGCTTGCCTGTTCCGACATAGTACAGGTTCTTGCCGGCCAGCGAGACCATGCTCTGGCCGTTGCAGTTCAGGCTGCTGTTGCTCCAGCGCTCCGCGCCGGTCGCAGGGTCGAGCACATCCAGAGCGTTCGTCCCGCAGACATCGACATAGATTGCCGTCTTCGAGGCCACGAGCGCCGTGACGGTGTCGCCAAGGTTCGGCGACTGCCAGAGCGACGAACCATCGCTTTGCGAAACGGCGCAGATTTCACGCGTGCTGTTGGGGGAGCAGCCGAAATACACCACGCCATTGGCCACCGTGATGGCGGCATTGGGGAGCGTATTGCACCCTCCGGTGACATAGGTCCACTGCACGGCGCCCGTTTTTGCATCGGCCGCAACGACGTACTGCGTATCGCCTCCGCAGGTGCCGCCGCCATTGCCATAACCATAATAGACGCTGCCGTTCGCATAGACCGGCTGGGCCGCGATCGCCGACTCCGGTGCGCAGTCGCAGGGCGCGGAGTCCTGCCACGCAAGCTGCCCGTCCGACTCGCGGAAGGCGCACATCGCGCCGTACATATAGCCGGCGCCGTCCTTGAACCCGCAAGCGCTGAACACCAGCCCCTTGCCGGTCGCCAGCGTCTGCCCGGAAGAGGTTCCCGGGCCGCCGGTCGGCACGTCCCATTTCACCGCGCCGGTCGCAGCATCGAGAGCCTGGAGATTCCATGTGTTGCAGTCGCTCTCCAGCCCCATCTCGTAAAGGGTGCCTTTGTCCAGCGCGTCTGCAAACGTCTGGCAATTGTCGGCGCTCTGCCCCCACAGCACCTGAAGCCCGCCAACATTGCCGGCAGACAACGTCGACTCGTCCTTGTTGTAGCCGGTATGGCCGCTGTTGAGATAACTTTGCGGCCAGTTCACCGGCTTTGCCAAAGCGGGGCCGCTCCATGCCAGCGCCGCCGCAAAAACCAACGCAAGACCCACGCGCATCTCTGCCTCCCTTGCGGACGCGCCATCGCGTCCCGGAGGCGAGTCTGCCGAGAGCAGGATGCGTCCGCATCCACCAAATGGTGGAAAGCCCGCCGGAGGCGAAATCCGCGTTCTGACCGGCGCAGGCGTTCTTTCTGGCGAACCATCCATGATGGAAGAGGCGGCCGCCCTGAAGCGGGAGCCTGACGGCGGGACGCAAGCTCAGGCCGGAAAAATCAGTCCGCCAACAATTCGGATGGGGCTCTCACTTGATTTCGATGCGCCGTGCCGCTGCCTCCTTGACCTTGTTGAGCGTGAGCGTCAGCACACCATTCGCAAGGTCGGCGCTGATTCCTTTCGCGTCGATTTGATCCGACAGTGCAAAGGCGCGCGAATAGTGGCCGATATTGTACTCCGAGTAGACCGGCTCGAAGCCCTCATACTTCCCGAAATCGATTCGTCCCTCGACGCGCAGAACCCCGTTTTGTAGCGACACCTCGAGGTCCTTCTTCTCGACGCCTGGAATCTCCATCACCAAAGTAAGGGCATCTCCGGTCTCGAATATGTCCGCCGTTGGAACGAAGTAGCGGGCGGGAAACGTCTTCTCCTGCTTCGCGTCCATTTCCTTCTTCTGCTGGACGGCGAGTTGTTTTGATTTCTCCATTTTCCATCTCCCATCGGTTCGGGACGTTCAGTTGACCTTGATGGACTTCGGCCTGTCGCGCTCGGCGCGCGGCAAATAGACGGCCAGTACGCCATCGTGGCATTCGGCCTTGACACGCTCGGCATCGATTTCCACCGGGAGCGAAACCGCGCGGTCGAACCGGCCCGCCAGCCGTTCACGCCGATGAATGCTGGCCTTCTCGCCATAATTGAGGGTTTTTGATCCGGCGATGCGGACCACGTTTCCTCTTACCTGTACTTCGATGTCCTTTTTCTCAATTCCCGGAACCTCCGCCACTGCAACCAGGTCTTCGCCCTTCCGAAAAACGTTGATCGGCGGATATGCACCGCCGCCGCTGGTGCCCGATTCGAGCCAGTTCGAATCCCGAATTGAGTCCAGCGCCTGTTGAAGACTGAGCACCGCATCGAATGGATCGCCATAAGCCATTGAGGTTCTCCCTCTGCTGTTGGGTTGCCGAATGAACGTGCTACTGCGGCACGCCGTCGTTCCCGCGCGAACGGGCAAAATTGGCGACGACAACACGACCGAGTTGGTCATGGTCCGTTTCGTCCAGGGATCCGGACTCGACGAGTTCGTCCAGCCTCCGCCGGGCGTCCATGATCGACGAGAAGGTGACGGGAAACGTCGTTCCCCGAAGCCAGCGCAAGGCGGGATAGGATTCGACCGCCGAGAGATCCGAGGCCCACTCTGCGAGGATCGCTCTCTTTTCGGCGACGCTCAAAGAGGGGTCTTCGAGGACCTCCTGAGGCAGGGCAAAGGTATGAACACGGTCCCGGGGAAGAACCGTTGTACTGGACACAACCATGCGGTCGTGCCCTGGGTGGAGACGCATGGAAACCTCCCATTTGCAAAACAGCCGTGATTGTCGCCCGGGGTGCCGGGCGGCCAACGACCTAGGAGAGCCTCCTGGCAGTTTCAAGAAGCGAGTGCCAAATTTTTTTGCGACCGAGGCGCGCCGCCAGCGACCTTGGCAGACTAGCCGTCGTGTCCGTTGGCGGCCGTGAAACCCAACCGGTCCAGGCGCTCATACTCCGTGGCGATATCGTCCCACATGCGGGCGACAGCCATCCATTCGTCCCTGGCCGTCTGCTCCGCGCATCGGACTGCCTTTAACTGGGCCTCCATGCTTTGCCGCCTTGCGTTTTCGATCTTCTCCCGCATGGCATCCCTTCACAAAGCAAAATCGAAATTGTGCCGGATTTAGGAAAGGTTGGCTGACGATCAAGGACAGTCCGGCGTCCGAGCCCGAGTCCTCCGCCGCCGACAGGCCAGAACCGGAACTGGCTGATAGCGTACGGGTGCGCTGGCTCCTTAAGGCATCCGCGGATCGGGATTTGCGTCGGGCCGCCCAGCCACCGCCTTGCGCCCCGGAGGCTGTGGTCCAATTTCGCGACGCGTGCCGCCGGGGGAAATCCGGTTTTCTGCACAGTTGCGCGGGGAGGATTTGGCCCTCACCCTTCGCCGGCATAAGCGAGGCTCCAGGTGAGGGCCACAGGGGAGTTCAGTACAGGCTGGCTTCTTGAAGTCTCGGCGCCGCCGCACGGCGTACGTAACCGATCTCGCGGACACTCGAGGGTTCGTCGCGCGCCGGGGCAAAGCTGTTTGCGCCCGCACCACGATCGCCGCCTGCGCAACTGCCCCAGCGCTTTGAGACGACCTTCGGCTTCTGACCGTCGCCACGCGAGGTGATTTCGATGCTTTCTCCGCACACGCCATCGCCCGACATTGTCGAGACAAAGGAATAGCCTTGCGTACCGGGAGGCAGCTTGCCGGCATCAATCTCCCTTACAAGGCCCGGTTCGTCAGCGAGCGCCTCCGCGTTGTGCAGAATGAGATTCATCTGCCGGTTCATCGCCGCAGAAGTGCGGTCCATTTCGGCAAAGGCGGAGTCGGGGCCGAAGAACGCTACCGGCCACCCGAAATCCGCCGGCGACCGGTCGGACGACACGACAACCTGCGGGGCAACATTCCCGGTGTAACGGATTTCCTCAACCGCGCCGCCGGGAAGGCGAAGCGTCATAACATGACTCTGCGGGTTCTCCGCGGCTGCCATTCCGCATGCGCCAAAAAGGACGACGGCGGCAGCACCGGACATCGCGAACGTTCTAACTGTGTGCATGATTGGTCTCCCTGAAAACGCGAAAGACGGCAACCAATATAATCCACCTTCCATAACGGTGAAGAGGGTTAGGCCCCGGGGATTGCGGCAAGATGTCCCTTCCGAACGCGCGATGGCCTTAAGGTTTTGTCATCCAAACCTTTGGTTGTGCGCTGTGGGGCGGTCGCGCGTGTCTTGTACGATCATGTGGCTCCACGGCAGATCCGAAATCGTGCCGGACTCAGGAAGGCCGTTGACTGTCAGGACAATTCCTGGCCTCGCAAAGAGACGCGGGTTGTCGCGACGCCGCCCCCGATTGCATGACGCGGGGTTGGGCGATGCTCGAACATCCGCTAACAGGCTGCAGGAATAAACCCGACATGCGATGCGTCGCACATGAGGTGTCTCCGAAGGCAGCCGCAATCGCAGGAGGAGAGCGGATTATGATGAAATCTGTAGCGGGTCATTGCGCGCTGATCTTGATCGTGGGCGTGAGCGCTTCGCTCGCAAGCGCCATGGCCGCTGCCAAAGGCAGGTACGCGACCTTCGACATTGCCGGATCGAGCTACACCGACCCCGCAAGTGTCAACAGCGCGGGTACCGTGGCGGGAACCTATGAGGACAGATCCGGCGTGGATCACGGCTTCTTCCGCACTTCTGACGGAACCATCACGACATTCGACCCCTCGGGATCGACGGACACGACTGCGAGCGGGATCAATCGCGGTGGCGCAATTGCCGGCTCATACACCGACAGCACCGGCGTATCCCGGGGTTTCGTGAGAGCTTCCGATGGAACATTCACGACCTTCAACGTGTCCGGATCGATATGCACGGTTGCCATCGGCATCACTCGCGGAGGTACGACAACCGGATTTTATTGCGACAGCAACTATGCGCCTCATGGTTTCGTGCGCGCTTCCGACGGTGCTATCACAACGTTCGACGCGCCGGGGGCGACCGAAACCAGTCCGGCTGCCATCAATGACGGCGGAACAATAACGGGAGACTACGAAGACCATTCCGGGACTCATGGTTTCGCGCGGGAATCAGACGGGACGATGACGACGTTTGATCCGCCGGGGTCTGCCAAAACCCTTCCGGCGAGCATCAATGGGGGCGGCGTGATTGCCGGGTCCTTCAACGACAGCGCCGGCACCTCTCACGGTTTCATACGAACCGCGGACGGCAAGATCACGACCTTCGCCGCGGCCGGCTCGACTACATATGCGAACAGCATCGACGACAGGAATCGCATCACGGGAGCGTTCATACCAAACGGGACGACGATTCTCGGTTTCGAGCGCCGGAGCAACGGCACGATCAGGATACTGAAGGTTCCGGGCTCTCTCTACACCAGCCCTCAAAGCATCAGCAGCACCGGGGGGTGGATTACCGGTTCGTGGAATCCCGACCAGCCCGGTTCGTACGGTTTTTTGAGAAGCCCGTAAGCCCGAGCCTTGGTTCGCGCAGCCGGAGAATTTCAGGGCGATAATTCTGCGCCAGGGCCGCACTTCCGTCGGCGGAGCCGTCGGATATCAGCCGTTCCCCAGAAGGGATGCGGCAAGAAGCGGCCACGGTGCCGATTGACTCCGTTCTGTTGTCCGACGCCGGTCTCGTAAGTGTACAATTAGATTATCGGGACGGATGTTGCCCGTTGACCGAGTAGGAACGCCGACCCCGTAGCAAAAAGCATGGGGCCGATCCAGGCGACGCGTCGGTATGGTTCCCTCGCGGCGCTCCGCTCGGACCAAATGAGCATGGGCAAAGGTTTCGGGCCAGGCAGCGACAAACATCGACGTCGCCCGGAACCTTCGGCGGAATTGAACCCTTTAGTGGCATAGCGTAGGTTCGCCTCTCCGGGGCGTGTGGACAACCATTATGGGAGCGGCTGCATGCCCCGCTATGCGCCCTATACGACGACAGTGGTCGGCGCTCACAGCGTGCCGCGTTGGTACGAATCCCTGGACAGACTCGTCGCGGCGGGTCAGCTGGCGACCGGCGATTTCGCCGATGCGCAATTTCGGGCGAGCCAGGCAGCCATTCTCGAACAGGAGGTCGCGGGTATCGACCTGATCACGGGCGGTGAGATGCACCGCCGGACGCACAACCGGCATTCGCCGCCGAATGCGATGTTGAATCACTTCTGGCAAAAGATTCCGGCATTCCAGGGCGAGACCAAACCCAAGCCCATCACAAAACACGATCCCCACGTTTTCCATCCGGCGGCCATATGCAGGGGCCCGATCGTCGATGGCGTCGACCTTGGTCTGGTGGACGAATTCAGGATGGTCTCGAGCTTCGCGCGCAAGCCGGTCAAGATCACCATGACCGGACCGCATCTTCTGGCCGTTGTCGCCTATGACGAGTATTACAACGACACCCGCGCGATGATGGCGGATTTCGGCAAGCTGTTGCACCAGAATTTCAAGAAGCTGGTTGCCGCCGGGTGCAGGCACATTCAGATCGACGAACCCTATTTCACGCCGCGCGACGATGAAGAAATCGCCGCCGCCGTGGATGTGATCAACATGGCCATAGAGGATTTGCCGGAGGATGTTTCCGTTCTCGTTCACATCTGCCAGGGCAACTACGCGGTGGGACCCGATTATGACGGACAGATCGGGCACCGGTATTTCGACACCGGTCGCTACAAGGCGGACATCATATGCAAGATCGCCTGCGATGGTTTTTTGATCGAACACGACATGACGCCGCATTTCGAGGGTATTCTGGGGGACAAGCAGCTCGGGGTCGGCGCAGTGGATGTGCAGGCTCCCAATATCGAGAGCGCCGAACTGATCGCCGATCGCATCCGGGCGTACAGGTGGCTTGGCCCGGAGCAGACCATGATCACCAGCACCTGCGGCTTCAACCATCTGCCAAGACATATTGCCTTCGGCAAGCTTCGCTCGATGACGGAAGCCAAAGCTATTCTCAGCGGGCAGGCGTGAACGAGCGTCCGGACAGCAGCGAACGGGTCGAGCAGCTGTTGCGCATCGCGGAAGCTGCTGCCGAGATAGCCACGTTCACACTGGATCCGGGCACCGGAGCGTGGCAGTGGAGCCCGCACGCCGCGATCCTTTTTGGCCTGGAACGCCCATCCTCGTTCGGGCCGCTCCCGGACTGGCAACGGACCGTATTCTTCGATGATCTTCCGAAGATCAAAGCCGCCGTCCAGGCAGCCAGAGAGACCGGAGCACTCGATGTCGAGTTCCGTACGACCCATCGCGATGGAGGACTGCACTGGCTGGCGGCAAGGGGGCGAAAACTCGCCGAGGAGTCCGATGCCGTTCTGAGCGGAGCCCTTTACGAGATCACCGACCGCAAGGCTCTCGATGCGCGACTGCTCGCCCTGAACGAGACTCTGGAGGCCCGCATCGAGCAGGCGCGCGAAGAAGCGCGGGCTCTGGAGATTCTAAACGAGACCTGCGTTGCCGTGGCGGCCGAGCATGACCTGCACCGATTGGTGCAACTGGTCACCGACGCCGGCGTGCAGCTGAGCCACGCCGCCTTCGGCGCCTTTTTCTACAATGTCCTGAACGAGAATGGCGAGAGCTACACGCTGTACACGCTGTCGGGCGCGCCGCGCGAAGCGTTCTCGCAATTCCCTATGCCGCGCAACACTGCCATTTTCGAGCCGACCTTCCGCGGCCGCGCGCCGGTACGGATTCACGATGTGCTCGCCGATCCCCGCTACGGCAAGAACGAACCCTACTTTGGGATGCCCAAAGGGCATCTGCCGGTGCGAAGCTACCTGGCGGCATCCGTCGTTTCGCGTTCGGGCGACGTGTTGGGCGGATTGTTCTTCGGCCATCCGCAACCGGGAGTTTTCACCGTGCATGCCGAACGTATCGTCGCCGCTCTCGCGGCGCAGGCTGCCGTCGGCATCGACAATGCACTCCTGTACGAAAGCAGTCAGCGGGAGCTCGCGGCGCGCATCAAGGCCGAAGGTGAACTCCAGCAATTGAACCGTACGCTCGAGCAGCGCGCCGAAGAGCGGGCCCAGCAGCTCTCCGCCAACCTTGTCAAGCTGGAGGAAACGGAACGCCGTTTCCGGCTCCTGGTCGAGGGAGTCACCGATTACGCCATTTTCATGCTCGATCCCGGCGGGCACGTGGCGAACTGGAATCCCGGCGCCGAACGAATCAAGGGTTATTCGCGGGAGGACATTCTCGGTCGCCACTTCTCCACGTTCTACACTCCGGAGGATCGGGCAGCCAATGTACCGAAAATGGCGCTCGCGCGCGCCGCCGAAACCGGGAAAGTCGAAATGGAAGGCTGGCGTGTTCGCAAGGATGGGACGCGCTTCTGGGCGAGCGTGTTGATCAATGCCATTCGCGATTCTCAAGGCCAGCTTCTTGGTTTCGCAAAGGTCACCCGCGATCTCACGGAAAGACGAATCGCCGAGGAACGCGCCCGCCAAACCCAGAAAATGGAAGGCATCGGCCAGCTCACCGGCGGCGTGGCCCACGACTTCAACAACCTTTTGACGATCATCATCGGAAACCTGGAGACTCTTCAGCGCAATGTGGGTGGCGCCGAGGTCAATCTCGACCGCGCCCGGCGCTCGGCGGAAAACGCGTTGCACGGCGCGCGGCGGGCCGCGTCACTCACCCAACGGCTTCTGGCTTTTTCCAGGCAGCAGCCGCTCGATCCCAAGCCGGTGGACCTCGGTCGGTTGTTGAACGGGATGACTGATCTCCTCCGGCGCACGCTCGGCGAGCAGGTTGTCATCGAAACCGTGTTGGCCGCGGGCCTCTGGCAGGCCTATGTCGATCCCAATCAACTGGAACTGGCCGTGATAAACCTCGCCGTGAACGCACGTGACGCGATGCCGGACGGCGGCAAACTCACGCTCGAAACCGCCAATGTTTATCTCGACGAAAAATACGCGGCGGAACAGGCGGAAGTTGTGCCCGGTCAATATGTGATGATCGCGGTTACCGATACGGGCTGCGGCATGTCGCCGGAAGTGAAAGCCAAGGCTTTCGATCCGTTCTTCACCACGAAAGATATCGGCCAGGGTACCGGGTTGGGACTGTCCCAAGTGTACGGTTTTGCCAAGCAGTCCGGCGGCCACGTGAAAATCTACAGCGAGACGGGAGAAGGCACCACGGTCAAGATTTACATGCCGCGCGTGCTTTCTTCAGACCAGCCGTCACAGGAAAGCGACGGCAAACAGGTACGACTTACAACAGGGAGCGAGACAATTCTGGTTGTTGAAGACGATTCCGATGTACGTGCCTATAGCTGTGAAACCCTGTCCGAGCTTGGATATACCGTGCTTGCTGCCAAGACCGGCAGAGAAGGGCTGCGGGTGCTTCGGGACAATCCCCACGTCCGACTGCTCTTTACGGATGTCGGCTTGCCTGGCGGCATGAACGGCCGGCAATTGGCCGACGAAGCACGCAAACGCCACCCGCAGCTGAAAGTCCTGTTCACGACGGGCTATGCGCGGAATGCAATTGTGCACAATGCGCGGCTTGATCCCGGTGTCGAGCTCATCACCAAGCCGTTCACCCAGGCCGCCCTGGCCGGGAAACTGCGCGACATACTCGATGCTGCGCGGCTGCCGGGACGCATTCTGTTGGTGGAAGACGAGCCGCTCATTCAAATGCTCGCAACCGACTACCTCGAAACGGCGGGGTTTGCGGTCGTCGCGGCCGGTTCCGCAACCGAGGCCATGAATATTCTCAAATTAATTCCTGGCGGGGTCGATGCGGTCGTTGTCGACATGGGTCTTCCCGACCGAAAGGGAGACCATCTGGTGCGCGAGATCAGGGCCGGCAACCTGTCCCTGCCGATCATCGTGGCCACAGGCGAGAACACAGCCGATCTGCGCCGCGCACTCGGGATCGTGGAAAACATCGCTTTCGTGCGCAAACCGTACACTGCCGACGACTTGTCGCGAGCCTTGGCGAATCTGGGCATACAGGCCAAGAGCACGCGGACCGAGCCCTGACCCGCGATCACCGCCAAGCGGCTGATATTCCCCGGGACGGTCGGGCGGCGATGCCTGGTCCGGGAACCGCCATCGAGTTCCCGCTTTACCGCGTCATGGCTGAAACCTCGTATTTGGCAAATCAGCCGCAATGGCGTGGCCGGCAGACTCGGCCGGGGCGTACCCTCTGCGGGCGATAGAGGGAGCTTTTCGCGGCATGAGTTTTTTTCTGCGCCGATGCCCCGGTTCCGCTCGGACCACGATGGTCTTACGCTGCTGGTGATAATGGCGATTGACCGAGCGTTCGTTGCTGCCCTGCCGGAAATTGTCCGCGCCGACCCCACAGCGCGTACCTCCAGCGAGAAATCCCGCCCAGAGCACCTTCCGGACGGCGGGGCTTCCTTCTTTGCAGGGGAACATCTGGCGGGATACGCCGAGGAAGCTGTGCCAACCTTCCGTGTGCGTCCATGACGAACGCCTGGCGCTTCGAACTGTACGACCATTATGGGAGACTCATTGCCGCGCGCGATGGCAAAGCCTTGAACAGGTGTGGCTTGCCGCAATTGATTGTACCGGGAAAGAAAAGGTAAAATTCGCGTCTCCTCCGGACGCGAGCCAGAGTGAAATCGACCGCCTCGTTCAGCTGGGCGCCGTGCGGATCACCTGACCCGCGCTCCAGCTTGCGTTGAATGCATGCGATACCACCGATAACAGACAAATCATCCCTGGCCGGGTTCGCGCAGGCTTGCCCGCTCGCCCGGTTGCTCGATAACGTGCGGGGCAGCAGCGAAACCAGAGAGGGAACACCAGACGATGAATGACATGCGCGTTTCACGCCTCGTCGGACTGACTGCGGCTTTTGCGATTTCCGTGGCAGCGCCGGCCATGGCCGGAGCGAAGATCACGGTCATCGATGTCTCCGGGGCCACGGGAACCTATGCCGACGCCATCGACAATCCCGGCGCGATCACCGGCTGGTACCTCGACGGCCAGGGCAATTCGCACGGTTTCGTGCGGGCGACAGACGGTACGGTCACGAGCTTCGATGCTCCTGGCGGCACGCAGACCCAGCCGGACAGCATCAACGACAAGGGCGCGATTGCAGGCTATTTCCAGAACTCCGGCATGCAGCAGAGTTTCGTGCGCGCGGCAGACGGCACGATCACCACATTCTACAATACGGGTGCTACGGCGGCGACCGCCATCAGCAACAAGGGAGCGGTCACGGGAAACTGGGAAGATACGAGCGGCGTCTGGCACGGTTTTGTGCGCGCGAAGAATGGCACCATCAAGAGCTTCGATCCTGCGGGTTCGACCGCCACCTACCCGTCCGGCATCAACAACGGGGGCACGATTGCCGGGTATTATGCCGACGGCAAGAGCGTCTATCACGGCTTCGTCGGACCCGCTGACGGCCCTATCACGAGCTTCGATCCGGAGGGATCGGTTTATACGGATGCGACGAGCATCAACGACAAGGGCCTGGTGGCCGGTTATTATTACGATTCAAGCTCTAAGGCGCACGGCTTTGTACGTGCGGCCGACGGCACCGTCACAAGCTTCGATGCGCCGAATGCAGCCGGCGCATTCGGGACCAGCATCGACAGCAAGGGCGTGATCGCCGGCTATTACACGGTGTTGGGCGGCGGCTATCACGGGTTCGAGCGCATGGCGAACGGAACGATCAAGGAATTCGATCCGCCCAACTCGACCTATACAAGGCCGCAGAGCATAGCCGGCCAGTCCGCGGTCGCGGGTTATTTCTCGGACACGAGCGGCGTGTATCACGGCTTTGTGCGGGCCAGGTAAGAGTCGGCCAGCTCAACGAGCCGTATCTGTACCCGGCGTTCAGAGCCCCGCTTCGGCGGGGCTTCTCTTTACGGCTTGGCAATCTTGCGCGATCACGATCGCACCGCATGGGCGCCCAACCCCTCCATGAGCTCGAATTCGAAGAGCCGACGATCCACGTTGACTGGACCGCAGAATTTTCGCGTGTCGAGAACCGGAGAGCCCACGCATACTGGAACTCCATTCGCGGCGACCGGCAAATGCCCATGCGGAGTGATTTGAATCCGCGAGGGATGCGTGAATTTCTGACGTACGTAAATCTGGTCGATGTTTGCATGTGTTCCAACGGAGCCGTCGAATACGTAGTCGCGTTGCAGGGAGCCCACGGCACGGAAGTGTTCGGTCCGCTGGCGCGACGCCGGTTCAGCGCCGTACTCTCCGAGGTTACGGCGCGCCGGTTGCGGGAGTGTTTGAGTCTTGTTCGCGATGCGGGACTCCCTGTCCGGATCAGCTCACGCGTGACCGGCGGAGGCAAATTCTGGCTCGACAGCGAATCGCTTTTCGCGCCGCTGGGCGAGGCATCCGGCGTGACCGCGATCATGTGGGTGTTTGTGTCGTGGCGGGCGGACCACGCCGCCTGGCGAACGTGGTTTCCGCGCGGTAACGAATAAGCTGTCCCTCGATTCAAGTTTTCATCATGTATTAGGCAAAGTGGCGGGAATGGCGGGACTTGACCATTACCGTCTGGTAATGTCGTGAAGTTGACCTACCTCGGAACCTGCCCATGCCTATCGGCGACATTCTGGTTGCGCAACGGCTTGTAACAACCACGGATCTCAGCGAGGCGCTCGAGCGCCAGCGCACCGAAGGCCGTCGCCTGGGCGAAACGCTCGTCGCCATGGGCAAGATCAGGCCTGAGGACCTCGAGTCGGTTGTTCACTCGACACCCATAGCGCCGCGCTCGCTCGACGAGACCGGCATTGCCCTGCCCGATCTCCTCAACCTCCTGACCAAGACGATGTACGCGAACGGCCTCGAGACGCCATCCATGATGGCCGATATCCTCAAACTGCCCCCGCTCGCCATGCAGCAACTTCTCGATCAGGCCAAGGAGCGCAAGCTCGTCGATGTGCTCGGCTCGACCGGAATTCGTGCCGTCTCCGAGCTGCGTTACGCCTTGACCGACAAGGGCAAACAATGGGCGCTCGATGCGATGGCGCTCAACCAGTACATCGGGCCCGCACCGGTTCCCCTCGAGATGTATTGTGAGCGCGTCCGCCGACAGTCCATCACCAACGAACGCGTGGATCGTTTGGCGATTAACGGTGCGTTTTCCAAGATGGTGATCGCGGAAGATTTCGTGCAGGAGATCGGTCCTGCCATCAACTCCGGCCGCTCGATCCTTCTCTATGGGCCGCCCGGCAACGGCAAAACCTCGGTCGCCGAAAAGATCGGCGACATGTTCCGCGACATCGTCTACATCCCCTACTGCATCGAAGTGGAAGGCCAGATCATCAAGATCTTCGATGCCGGCACGCACAAGCCGATCCGCGCCGCCAATCCCCCGCGGACCCTCCGGCGCGAGGATTTCGATCAGCGCTGGGTGCCTTGCGAACGCCCCTTCATTGTCACCGGCGGCGAGCTTACGCTCGAGATGCTGGACCTTTCCTTCAACGCCCAGGCCAAGTTCTACGAAGCGCCGCTTCACATCAAGGCACTCGGCGGCATTTTCGTCATCGACGATTTCGGCCGGCAGATCGTCAGCCCCGAAGCCCTGCTCAACCGCTGGATCGTTCCGCTCGAAAGCCGTCTCGATTATCTGAAGCTGCACACCGGAAAGAGCTTTTCGCTGCCGTTCGACGAGCTGGTGATATTCTCCACCAATCTTGCCCCGAGCGAGCTGATGGACCCCGCATTCCTCCGCCGCATCCCGTACAAAATCGAGGTGACGGCGCCGTCAAGAGAAGATTACCGACGCATCTTTTGCGCAGTGGCCGCAGGCGCAGGGTTCGACTGCGGTAACGAGATGGCTGATTTCGTGGTGACCGAACTTCGCGAAAAAAACGACTTCCCGCTCGCGAGCTACCAGCCGAAATTCCTCGTGGACCAGCTCCGTGCCGCGTGCAAATTCCGTGGCGAACCCCCGCAGTTCCGGCCTGAACTGCTCGAGCGCGCGCTGAAGAATCTGTATACGAAGGATTCACCCGGTTACGGCGCCCGGGTGAACCGTCCAACGCCCATCACCCGCGCCGCATAGGCAGCGGTGGCACTCAAAATCGCCAATTGCCTCCATGAACTCTTGTCCGGCGCAAACGCCAGCATCCAATTCAAATTCCGCGCGATCAGGGCGTCGACGTATTGCGTGTCGAATGGACCCGGCCGTGCTCGTCAGGCATTCCCGATCGTGCCTGGCCGCCCTGAGGAACGGTATTCTGCAAAGATCAATCTGGTGATCAATCAATCTGGGGTGGCGCAGCGACAACCGCAGTCGGGCTAGCCACGTACATACGAAAACGTGCCGAAAGCTATTGGCCCGGCGGCCGCGATGGACGCCGGGCGTAGCAGAACGGTTGATCGGTCCGCGAACGCGAGCTGTCAGTCCTTCACCTTGTACACCGTGCCGTCTCCGTTTGCTCCTCCGGCGCTCGCGGTTCCGTAGAGCCAGGGTCCCTTCCGGTGCAGCCCGGAATAGGGGGTCGCTCCGTCGCTTCCTCCGGTAAAGGTGTGGAGGATCGTTTCGGTCCCGTCCGAAGCAATCTTGAAAACAATGCCGTCGTTTTCTGCCCCACCTGCCGAAGCCGTGCCATAGAGATTGCCGCTCTTGTCCTCAATTAGCGGAGCCTTGGGGTTCATGCCGTCATTCCCGCCCGAAAAGCCGTAGAGAAGCGACTCCGTTCCGTCCGCCGCAATCTTGAAGACACTACCATCTCCATCGCTGTTGCCGTTCGTATAGCCGCCGCACCCATAGGTAGTACCGTACAGGCTTCCAGACTTGTCCGCGATCACTCCGGCAAAGGGGTAACAGCCATCGATGGTTCCGTTGACGGTGGCGGCGAAGGAATGGAGGACGGTTTCGGTCCATTGGGTCTGGCCCTTCGCGGGCGGAGAAAGCCTGAAGACCGTGCCGTACCCATACGCCCCGCCCTCGAAGGTGGTGCCGTACAGATTCCCGTGCCTGTCGCTGACGAGCTGGGAGAGCGGGCCGTACCCATCAGTGCAATTGGCCTGGCTGCAGAAGGCCCAAAGCGTGGTCTTGGTGCCGCCAGTTATCTCGTATACTTCTCCCGCGCTGTTCGGCCCGCCTTGATAGGCAGTACCATAGAGGTTGCCGCTTTTATCCTTCACAAGCCCGTATTCGATATTGTAGCCGTCGCTTGTGCCGGCAAAACTGTATAGCAGCTGTTCCGTGCCAGCTGCCGCCAGCGTGTAAACGGCTCCAAAATCGTTCTCCCCTCCGGCGCCTGTCGTGCCGAAGAAGTTCCCGCTCTTGTCTGCGATCAAATAACCGAGGCAGGGAGACTGGCCATTGGTGCTATCGAAGGTAACCAGAGGCGTCTCGGTCCCGTCCGGCGCAAGCCGGAAGAGGGTGCCCAGATTGTCGGCGCCGCCTGCGTATGTCGTACCATAAAGATTGCCCTGTTTGTCGGCTATGAGGCCGGACTGCGGGTTGGCGCCATCGTTTCCCCCCTGAAAGGCATGGAGCACCGAAAACGTAGCCCCCTTCGCTTCCGCGGCCAGGTCCGTAGCAAGACCGATGCCAGCTGCAAACGCGAGAAGTGAGATGCTTGAGAGAAACCTGTTCACGTGAACCTCCTTTTCCGTAAGCTTCCCGACACGCGGCTCCCCTTGCCGGCAGACAGTCCTTCTCCTGCTGCCACTTTCCGTTCGCTGGGCGGCCGATCGAGCTATGTTGTTGGTGACAAAGCGTGGGGCATCCGGCGCCGAAACTCCTAAAAATCGGCATCAAAATTTCTCAAATATTCTGAAAAGTATGAGAACGACGCCCGAGTCGCGACTTCCGACGGCCGGGCTTTGCTGAATGAGCGTTAGCCTACGCGCTCAATACGTGAGCGCTTGATCCGACTCGTAAAAAGGCTGGCGCAGTGCGCAGTCAGACCATCACTACGCTCCGGACAACGTCCCGCATTGAGAGCAAGTTTCTTGGAACTGGGCCGGGTCAAATTCCCTGTTTAGCAGGGAAAATACAGGGAATATTACAATCTGGAGGGGTCGTTAGCCGAAATCGGCACGAAATACGCCAGAGAACTCAGGCACTTACGCGAAAATTCCCTTAAAAAAAATAACAGGGAAAAGAATTATTCGATATCAGGGAATTTGTTCGCGATAACAGGGAATATTCGCGACAAAGCAGTGACCGGCTCAAAATCCGGGCTATCCCCATCGCGACCGTTCGAGGTCAGCGCCATCGCGGACTCCAAGCCTTTCCATTGTTGAGAGGGAGGCGCTGCACTAATCTGCGAGCGTAAACGCAAAGGTCCGCGTCATGTCCTTCGCGCGTTTGTTGAGGGCGTCAGCCAGTGGACTCGTCTTTGCGCTTTTCGCGGCCGTAGGTGGTGCTCATGCCGGAAAGCTCGGCGTGCTGCACGCATTTAGCGGCATGCCGGATGGAGAACAGCCGCGAGGCAATTTGGTCGAGGATGGTGCGGGCAATCTCTATGGGACGACGATCGTCGGTGGAAGAAAAGGGTGTCCCGACAATCCTGGCTGCGGCACGGTGTTCAAGATTGCGCCGGATGGAACCGAGTCCGTGCTGTTTGCCTTCGACGGCAAAGCACGTGGCGGCCTGCCATATGCCGGGCTGATCGCAGATAGTGCGGGCAACCTCTATGGCACAACGTCGAGCGGAGGGGACCCGAGCTGTGATGACAAATATGGCTGCGGGGCAGTTTTCAAGCTGGCCCCAGACGGCACGGAGACCATCATTCACGCCTTCGAGTGGAGCGCGGACGGCGCCTTCCCCATGGCGCCGCTGACGGCCGACGGAAACGGCAACCTCTTTGGTACAACCACCTATGGCGGCCTTACTCCGAAGTATTGCAATGGAGTTTACGCCTGCGGCACGGTGTTCAAGATTGCGGCCGACGGCACCGAAACCGTCCTGCACAGATTTACGGGAGCTTATACGGGAACCGGCGACGGTGCCTTCCCGTCTGCTCGGCTGTGGATCGATGCCGCCGGTGACATCTACTGCACGACCACGCAAGGCGGGGCAAATTGCGATAATGGCGGCTGCGGCACACTGTTCGAGATTCCGGCAGGCGGGCAGGAAAAAGTGCTCTATTCCTTCTGCAGCCAGGCCAATTGCGCAGACGGTTCCCAGCCGTTCGCCGGCGTGATCGCGGACAGCGTGGGGAACCTTTACGGCACGACCACGTATGGCGGGAATGAGTTCTGCCCCGAGGGTTGCGGGATACTGTTCGAACTCACAGCCGACGGTTCGTACAAGGTGCTGCACACATTCACGGACGTGGACTTCGGCGGCGCCGACGGCGCCTACCCCGATGGCGATCTGACGGCCGACGCGTCGGGCAACCTATACGGCACGACCTACGCCGGCGGCGACCACGGCTGCGGCGGTGGCGGCTGCGGCTCGGTTTTCGAACTCGGACGGGACGGCACGCTGTCCGTGCTGTACGGATTTGACCGCAAGCCGCGGGGACAATTTCCGAAGGGTGGATTGCTGCTCGACAGTGCCGGGCATTTCTTCGGCACCACCGCTGCAGGCGGCGCGCCGTGCAAGGAAAGGGCTGGCTGCGGTATCGTTTTCGAGTTCACGAGGTAGCTCCGATGCGGACTTCTGTTAGCGCCGAGGCTTGCGCGATCGCAGCGCTTGTGCTGCTTGCATCATGTGGCGCCGACGCGAAGGACAAGGAAAAAATTCTCTATTCGTTTGTGGGTGGAAGTGATGGCGCCGAACCTTTGGCTGGCCTGGTCGCGGACGCGCACGGCAATCTTTACGGCGCGACGTATTTTGGCGGCAGCAACAGTTGCCATAAACAAGGCTGCGGTACCATCTTCAAAGTGACCCCTGCAGGAACCGAGAGGGTGCTTCGTTCCTTCAAGGACCGCAGCGACGGCCGCGTTCCCTACGCCGGCCTGATCCTGGACGCTCAAAATAATCTTTACGGGACAACGTCCGCGGGGGGCGGCTCCGGCTGTTACGGCAAGGGTTGCGGCACAGTGTTCGAGCTTGCATCTGGAGGCGGCGAGACCGTGCTTCATGCCTTTGGAGGCGGCGACGGTTCCTTTCCCAGGGGCGTACTGATCATGGGCGCCGACGACAACCTCTATGGCACGACGGGGAATGGCGGAACTGCAGGATACGGGGCCGTTTTCAAGCTGAACCCAAAGGGTACAGAGATCGTGCTTCATTCCTTTACCGTGGGCAATGATGGCGGCTATCCCTCATCCGGCCTCGTCGCGGACGCCAGCGGCAATCTGTATGGCACGACGTACATCGGCGGTGCTTCCCACCTCGGCACGGTATTCGAGGTCACGCCGGCAGGCGCTGAATCCGTGCTCTATGGTTTCTGCGGTCAGGCGAACTGCGTCGACGGGGCCTATCCGGTCGCGAGTCTGGTCGTGGATGCACAAGGCAATCTCTACGGCACGACACTGGAGGGTGGCAGCCAAAGCTTCGGAACGGTTTTCAGGTTGACGCAAAAAGGCGCGGAGACGGTACTTTATTCCTTCACGGGAGGAAGCGACGGCGGCCTTCCCGTCGCCGGCCTGATCGCGGACTCGCGCGGCAATCTCTACGGCACCACCCAGCGAGGCGGAGCGTCAGGATACGGGACGGTGTTCAAGGTGACGCCGGAAGGGTCGGAAACAGTGCTCCACGCCTTCACGGCAGGAAGCGACGGTGCATACCCATACGCCGGCGTGATTGCG
>Ga0209579_10000649_pt1 | contig 32609 bp, 25 predicted proteins | sample Coa_R1_2_FD_187152 | JGI IMG/M metagenome (GOLD analysis project Ga0209579, IMG submission 187152) | Surface soil microbial communities from Centralia Pennsylvania, which are recovering from an underground coalmine fire - Coalmine... | ecosystem: Environmental > Terrestrial > Soil >... | reverse complement strand
TCGATCCATGCCCATGCTCATCAACGCGTTACTTCCGAGACAGGAGCTTGCAGAAAAAAGAGCCGCATCATAACGTATGGGAGTTCAGCACCCCGCCCCGAATTTCAACGGACGGAGGGACATCCGCAATTAACGGAGCTGTAGCCGAGGATGCCCCATTTACCAAATGAGCCAAGAGAATACTGTTATTCGGCACGGCAAATAATATCCCTTGTTCCGGATCGTGCTTTGTAAAGAGATCATCCAAAATAAAACTCCGGCTTGACGCAATCCCGTCCGAACAGTCGTTGACCAATACTGCTTCAATGCCGTCAATTGTACGGAACTGATCGACGGACGACGCGGCCCTGAGTTGTTCAATGCCGATTTTGAATGCTGCTTCAAATGGAACGTTCCACGATTCAAGTGTGGTGTCTGTGACGTACGACGCGGTGTCCCCCCAATCGACGCTCAGCGTCCTCACGAGATAATTCGGCACAAATGGACGCTGGCATAGTTTTGGTTGCGTTGCGGCAAGCTGGTGGCTTGTTACTCTGGGGCGAAGTAGTGCGCGGACTTTCATTAGATCGAGCAAATCACGGTGACGACTACTCACGGCATCAAGCCGGTCCAAATGTTCGGCAATATCCGAGTCCAAAACATCTCGCCCTTGTCTTGTTGCGGTCTGCCATAAATTGATTAGATCGTATTCATGAGTGTCTCCGCTTATCTTCACGGAAGCAATCGTGCCGCTCCAAGACAGGAGTTGACCTCCGCGGCCTTGAATGGCTGCTTCAAAGCGCTTTTTTGTTTCGTCAGGCAGCGAGTTGCCGCGTCCGAACAACCAATTCAACAAACCCATTTTACTTCCTTCGTTCGCTGTTGACCATGCTCTCCAGCTTGCGCGCGGTCGCGTTAACGATCCATTCTTCGCCGCATTGGGAACAGATCGAGGCTTGAACGTCGCGGACGACCACCACGCCGCTGCCGAGGTCGGCGCTAAACGTCGCCGTACCGGGAATTTTATTTCCGCCGCAAATAGGGCAAAAGACAGACTGACGATCCATGATTTTTCTCGAGACTTCGTGGGCGCAACGATAGCTTCACGTCACCCGTATTTTCACCGGCACTCCGTCAGGCGGATCCTTCATTAGCCATTTGCAATATTCTTTTACTTCCTTAAGCCGGCTGCGCGTTCGGAGGTGAACTTCGACGCCAATGCCATCCTTCAGATAGTCGTTGTAAAAAACGAGCGATACGCCTGCAAAGTGCGTCCGAATGTCCTGCGTGACGGCGTTTAGCGCATGTTCAGGGGTGAGGTACGATGGCATGTCCGGCTCCTTGTTCGACGACGCGCCGAGCGCGGCTTCATTCACGGCTTATAATCCCCCACCAACCGCCCCACCACAAGATTATTTTCGCTCTGGCTCTTGAAGCTCGACACGCTCAGCAAACTCCACGCGTAGCCGGCGATTTTGCCGTCGCTGTCGGTGTAGAGGCGGAAGACGCCTTCGCCCAGGCCGTCGTGGTCTTTTCCGTTGAGGCCCGTTTTGTGCCGCCAGTCGGTCACGCCGTGGCCCGTCTCGGATGAATCGATCACGGGCAGTTCCCATTGAAGCGTGCCTTCTTCAAGCGGCGCGGAGGCTTTGATCTTCTTCGCGGGTCCGGCGGCGAGCAGCATGTGGCCGCTGTTTTTTGTGGTGTCTTTGTATTTGATCGCGAGCACGTCGCCGGCGCGTAGGTCGCTCACGCGCTCGATTTCGGTGAAGCCTTCGTGCTTCGCAATCGCGTCGTGAAAGCGCGCAGCGTTGGGGCGCGTGGAACCGAACCATTTCTTATACTGCGCGTCTTCATAGCCGTAAGAATGCTTGAGCAGCGCAATCAAGAACCCGCTGCAATCCGCATGAGATTCGAGCTCGCCGTCCCATTTCACGTCGGCTTTGCCGTGCTGGTAACTGGTCTTCGACAAATCGAGCTTGGCGAGAAACGCGCGGGCGTCGAGCAGGTGTTTGGGTTGAACGGATTCTTCGGTGCGCGCACAAAGGCACGCAGCGATCAACAGCAACGGCAGCATTCGGGCGAATTGTTTTTTCATGGAAACTCCTCCATAATAATGGACGAGCGCCGGCGATGTCGATGACGCAATGCGCTTGGATGAAAATCGAAACGTGTTCGTAGTCCCGCCTTTAGGCGGAATTGCATGGATTGCATCACACGCGTTGAGGCTCGAACGAACTACCGCCTAAAGGCGGGACTACAAACTTCTCCTCGCCCATCAGCCATTTCACTGCCTCTTCGAAATCCTCCCAATCCTCACTCGTGCGCGGCAGGTAGGCCACTCGGCCTTTGCCGAAATCTTTGAACGCTTTCGCGGTCGCATCGGCGGGACTGGCCGGCGGGACGCCGGCAGTACAGAGGGCTTGTGCCAGGGCATTCTGCGCGCGCGTGCGCCGCCAGGGGTCGCGGCGGCCTGTCTCCTCAGTAACGATTAATCCACCGCCGTCTTGCGCGTAATCTTCGAACGCGCGCGCCAGTTCGTCGGACAGACATTCGCAATTCGGCAGCACGGCACAGGGATAATCCTTCAGCCGCGCCAAGTTTCCCGCGTGCAGCACGTCAAACGGCACGCCCCGTTCGAGCAGTTTCGTTTCCAGTTCGTGGCGGCTGTCCGCGGCGGAGCTGTTGAACGCGGCGCTGGGTCCGTCGTGGAAAATCGCCATGCGCGCGGGGGGACAGGAAAGAGGAGACAGGAGAGAGGAAATATGAGACGGCGGAACTGCGACCGACCCACTATGCGGGTCTGACTCCTGACTCGCAACTCCTAACTCCTGACTCCTAACTCCTGACTCCTGCTCTCCCGGCGGCTGGAGCATGTCCAGCAGCACGCTGCCGAAGGCGCGCGCGACTTTGGCGTTCAAACTTGTGTTGATCGCGCGCTGCGCGCGGTCGGCGGGCTTCCAATCTGGCGGAAACGACAACCGCGGTTCGCGCATGAATGCGGCGTCGAGCAGCGGGAGCCATTGCGCGGCGTCGATTCCGAAAAGATACTCCGATCCCGCCGCAAAAAAAGTATCGAAGACTTCCGCGCCCACTGCGCACTGCGGGTTGCGGCGGCGCACGAATTTCGCGATGCGGGCGAGCGCGTCGGTGACGGTGCGGATTTTGAAGAGCACCCATTCCTGCTGGTGCGGCGCGGTCACGACGCTGGCAATGGATTCGACCGGCGGGCGCACGTGGATGAACGAGTTGTGGCCGAAGCGCTCGAGGCCCAGCAGGCGCGTGGCGTCTTCCTGCGAGCCGTATTTTCCGCGCAGAAAATCGCGGAACGACGCGACGCAGAGCGGGCAGTGGCACGCGCGCACGGTCGGGCTGTAGCCGGCGCCGTCGAAGAAAATCAAATCCGCGCCTGCATCGACGGCCATGCCCGTGGCCTTTTCGACGTAGCGCAGCCAGCCTTCGGAATTGTAGCAGGGGCGGCATTGAAAACTTTGCGAACCCCACACCGATTTGCCGTCGTGGGTGAGCTGCATCCAATTCTGCGAATCGGATTCCTCCTGGATCAGCGTCTCGGGAACCGCCCAGCCGAGCGAAATGCGCGCGGCCACTTTGAGATTCGTGGCGTGTGCGCGCTGGATAAAATCGCGGCCACGGTCGAATTCAGCGGCTTCGAATTCCAATCCGAAGCCGGCGAAGAAGCGGATGCAAACCAGATCGGCGCCGCTGCTTTTCAAGCGCGCGGGGGCGTCGGCGGCCAATTCGCCGGCGTAGCGCTCAGCGGCATCGACGCGTTGTCCGCCGATGTATTTTTGCACGCTCGGGGGTTCCGGCAATTCGACGTAATGCAAATCGGCGCGGAGCCATTGCGGGCGGTCTTTGGGTTCAAGCATGTGGGGATGTTAGCAAATGAATGCCTGATCGCAAGCAGCGCCAACCCCTCACCCCCGGCCCCTCTCCCCCAACGGAAGAGGGGAGGACGGCGGCGCTTCGCTTCGCGAAGTTTTTGAAAATACGGCCCAAGTGGCGAGCGCGGGATTATGCAAAATCCGGTGCGCGGGCAGAAAAAAATTCCTGTGCCGCTCATCGACTCGACGCTATTCCGCCTAAAGGCGGGACTACGAACGAACTACTTGAGCGTCGTGGGCGGGAGGACTTCGATGGGGAACTTTTTGCGCGTTTCGACGCCTTCGTCGTTTTTGACGATGACTTCGAATTCGTATGCGCCGGCTTCACGGGCAACGAAATAGGTTTGGCTGTGCCATTTGCCGTCTTTGAATTTGGCGGCCGTCGGATCGGCGATGTCCACTTGCGAGCCTCGCAACTGCTTCCATTGGAAGGTCAGCGGCCCGCCGTAGGGGTCGGACGCTTTCACGTAGAGGCGCACGCCGCCGCTGGGCAATTCGAGTTTGTCGGGGACCGGCACCGGCGGATCGGACGGGATCGTCTTCACGGGGCCGTTGAGCGTGACGACGGCTTTGGGCGCTTCGGGCTTCGGGACGTCGTTTGTGGGCGGAACGGTTTTTGGCGGGTCGATCTTTGAGACTTCGGGCTTGACGGCGTCTGGCTTCGCGTCGGGAAGGACGACCGCGGGCTTGACGTCTGTCGCGGCCTTGTTTTTCTCGGCGGCGGCTTTCGCGGCTTCGGCTTCCTGCTCGGCTTTCAATTTTTCGCGCGCGATGCGTTGAGCTTCTTCGACTTTTTTGCGGAGCGCTTCCTGTTCAATGCGGGCCTTGGCTTCCATGCGCTCGGTTTCTTCGCGGACGCGTTTCTCTTCGGCGGCGCGGCGGACGCTTTCTTCTTCCTGAAGGCGCTTCAATTCAGCTTCCTGCTGCGCGCGCATTTGTTCCTTGATGCGCAGGCGCTCTTCGTCGGCTTTCTTCGCAGTTTCGGCATCGGCAAGCTTCTGCTTTTCCAACTCGGCTTCGCGCGCCTTCGCGTCTTCGGCGGTTCGTGCATCGGTGTCCTGTTTCGCTTTGACGCGCAACGCCACTTGGCGCGCCTGATCGATGCGCGCCTGCACCGCCCACGAGTCGATCACTTTCCAACCGCCGATGCCCATCGCGATCAGCATCAGCACGGCGGCGATGGCGATCCAGCGACCGGTGCGGCGCTTTTTTGTGAATGTCGTGCCGGCTTTGAACGCGCTCATCGCGGCGATGCGTTTGCGCGCCTGCTCTTCGGCTTCCTGGTAATCCGCGGCGACGGGATCGATCTGCAGCTTGGCGGTTTCTTCCTTGCGCTTGACGGTGCTGGGCGTTTTGAGATCCAATTCAGCGCGGCGCTGGCGTTCGACTTCTTTTTTCTCGCGCTCAGCCTGCTTGATTTCATCGGCGAGGCGCTTGATGCGGACTTGGCGGCGGTATTCCTGAGCGATGCGCGCGGAAGCGGCTTCGGTGTTTTCGAGGTCGTCGCCAAAGGGCGGCGGCGTGTTGTCATCGTCCTCGTCGAGCGGGAACTGGGAATCGATTTCGGCCTGACCGGCAGCCATGCTGACTTTCAGCAGCGCGGTGTTGGCTTCGACGCGGCCGGGAGGCAATGGCGGCACCGGCCCGGAGGCCAGTTGCTCCGGCGGATTATCGAGATACGGAGTGCTGGCGTCGTCCGGCGGCGGAGCGAGATTGGGATCGGGATTTTGATCCGGGGGAGGAGTGGCGGTAGGCGTTTGGTCCATAGGAAACCCCACAAAGTGCAAACCGGTGACAATATATCACTTATTTGCGGCGATTTCCAAAGATTTTTTTGAAAATGGAGAGGCTCATCGCGAACAAGTGCGCATTGAGCAACGCTATTATCTGCGGTGTGATAACCGTGTTATTTAAGCCAACCTTCGGCCAATTTCGCATCGTTCTCATCGCCGGCGTCGCGGCTGATTTTTGCGGCGGATTGGAAGACCGTCCTGGCCTCCGGCGTCATGTTCTGCTTCTGGCCTTTGACGAGGCAAATACCATTGTTGAGCAGGGCAAGGCCCTGCGCTTTCTTCTCGCCGAGTTCCTCATAAAGGAGGGCGGCACGTTTGAAGACTTCCGCGGCGTGCATGGAGTTAAGGGGGAGCGATTTTTCGCGGAACAGGCACGCGCCCTGCAAACTCAGCGCTTCGGCCTGGCCCTTTTTGTTGCCGGCCTCTCCTTGCAACAGCGCCGCGCGGCCGAAAAGAGCCGCCGCCTGCCGGTTGTCGCCGGCGGGGTTGTTGGTTGTCTCCACGCACTGAGCGTGGCGCAGCAGCGCTTCCGCTTGGTTTTTGCGATCGCCTTGCGCGAGATAACTGGCCGCCGCAGCAGAATAGAGCGCAGCGGCTTCGGTCCAATCGCCGTTTTTATTGAGGTCCTTGCGGAAACATTCCGCCTGCTCCATCAGTGTGCGCGCGTAATCGTCCTTTTCGTCGATGTCTTTGAAAATCGCGCCGGCGTTTTTGAAACCTTCCGCGGCTTTGGCCCAATCGCCTTTCGGATTTTTGTCAGGGCGAAGGGTGCGCGCTTGCGTTTCAACGATACGCGCTTGTGAGAGTTTATTCTTCTTGAGGCCCTCGTTGGCGCGCTTGATGGCGTCGTTGAGCGCGATGATTTCGCTGCTTTCGACGGCCAGCTTTCGAGCCGCGTCGAAAATATTTTTCGCCGATTCGAAATTCGAGAGCTTGAGCTGTTCGTTGCCCTTGTCGATTTCTGCTTTGAGCTGCTTCTGGCGTTCTTTCTGTTCTCTCGCGTCCTTCAACATCGCTTCGACGGCGGCGCGGTTGGGGTGCGGGTCGTCGCCGATGGCTTTGAGCGGGTCTTCGAGCGCCAGAATCACGCCGTCCCAATTCTGTTTGCGTTTGTAATCGAGCGCCACGTTCATGGCGGCGGAGAGCGCTTCGGCGGCCATCTTTTGCTTTTCGATTTTCTCCAGGCGCGCAACTTCGGCGATGCGTTCGCGATCCTCTTTCGCGCGCCGGTCGCGTTCGGCTGCGTCGGCCGCGGCTTTCTTTAGCGCGGCTTGGCGCTGCTGTTCTTTGCGTTTCTGCTCGTCAAGCAGGCGGGTTTCTTCCGCCGCGGCATCGTCGCGCGCTTTCTTCCACGCGGCCATTCTGGCCGTCTCTTCCTCGAGGGCCGCGTTGCGTAATTTCTCATCGGCCATTTCGCGTTCGGCGTCTTGGCGCGCGGCACTATCAGCATCCAATTGCTCGTCGCGGCGGCGAATGTCGGCTTGGATGTCGTTCTTATCGCGCTCGATTTTCTGCCAGATGAAGTAGCCGCCGACGCAGGCTGCGCCGAGCGCTCCGACGAGAAGCGCGGCGGCCAACGGGACCCAGTTCCGCTTTGCGCCATGCCCGGCTGCGGATTCCGCACCGCCTGCCAACGGGATCGTCGCGACGGCAGCGTGGCCCTGCACGCTCAGACCGGATAAATTGAGGTTCGCGTGGATCCCGGTTTCGGGCGCATTCACCAGCATCGTTACCGCGCGGAGGGTTTCGGCTTGCGCGGCAGCGGGTCCGCCGATGGCGGCGAGACTCAGGCGCATCGCGCGCAACAGCGCGGAGGCGTCGGGGAAGCGGTCTTCGGCTTTCTTGGCCAGACAACGATCGAGCACAGCAATGGTCGGCGCGGAAATATCCGGGCGCGTATTTTGAATCGGCGCGTGAGGCTCGTTGACGGTGGCGTTGAGCACCTGCATCAGCGAGGAACCTTTGAAAGGCGCGTCGCCGCTGAGCAGCGCGTAAAGCGTCGCGCCGAGGCTGAAGACGTCCGCGGGTTTGCTGGCGTGCTTGGCGTCCTGGGCCTGTTCGGGCGCCATGTAGCCGGGCGTGCCCATGCAGGCGTTGGCGCCGGTCATGGAGGAATCGAATTCGTTGCGCGCCAGCCCGAGGTCGGCGAGCTTGGATTCTTTGAATTCGAATTCACCCGAAGGCGGAGGCGGTTGTGGAGGCGGGGCGGCGGCGCCTTCGCGCAGCGTGGGCACGCCGGCGCTGTCGCGCAGGGACGGCGCCTTCGCGGAACCCGACGCGCGCGCGGAGCCCTTCTGTTTCGCGCGCGGAATCATGATGTTGTCGGGCTTGATGTCGCGATGGATCACGCCGTTGGCGTGCGCCGCCGCCAGCCCTTCGGCCGCGCCGATGCAAATTGCCAGCGCTACAATCTCCGGCACTCCGCGCGCGCCCGCCGCGTTCGACGCGGCGCGCAGGTATTCGCCGGCGGATTTGCCGTTGACGTATTCCATGACCAGATAGAACAGGCCGCTTTCTTCGTTCACATCGATGACGCCGACGAGGTGTTCGGAGCGGACGCGTGCGGCGATCTGCGCTTCGCGAATGAAGCGCTGGACTAACCCGGGCTGCTGTTCAGCCAAATGAAACGGGAGGACTTTGACGGCGACTTCTTGATTGAGGCGCGGATGAACTCCGTAATAGACCGCGCCCATGCCGCCCTGGCCGAGCTTCGCGAACAATTGAATGCCGCCCAACACGGGCACGGTTTGCCCATTCGAATCAACGCGCGGCGCGCTCAAGATGAGTTTGTCGTCCAGCAGATTCTGAGGAGGAATTGACGGATGAAAACCGGACGCGAGTCCGCCGGTGCCCATCGCGCCGCTGAACGCGGGGCTGACGTGCGGCGTGCCGCGCACGGTTGGGTTAACCGTCAGGCTTGCGCCGCTGTCGGGCGCAGGCGCATCCGGCTTTGCCGCATTGCCGTCCGGCGCGGGCGTCATCACGGCGGCGTCGGTCAGAGGCAGGGTTCGTTCTGAGCCGGGGTTTGGGTCCACGAAACACTCCATGCGGGTATGACGAGCGCGCTATCTATAATATGACGGTTGGGAGGGAATTTCACCGAAAATAATCGCGGGGATAGCCTTGCGGTCTTACTGCGTGCGAAAGACCATATTCATCGCCGATGAACGCGAAACACGCTGATGGACGCAGATTATTTCAGGGGAACAACTCAAAAAACCATCTGCGTCCATCTGCGTTGATCAGCGTGCATCCGCGATGAATTCTGCCTCGCGCATAACTTGGCGCTTTGAATCTTGAATGGCACCGTCAATTCCCTTCGTGCTGTTTCACAAACGCCTGCACAAACGCCAGCTTGTCGTTCATCCCCATCGTGTAAAGCATTTCGCCGCCGGGGCGGATCACCAGTTCCGCGCGCTTCTTCACGGTCTGGTAACTGTCCTTGATGCCGGGGAAACGCAGCGCGACGTTCAATGTCAATTCGGGGCAGCGAATGATGTGGGCGGGGGCATCGCTGAGCCATTTGGCGTCGTTGGGAATTTCGTGCAGGCTGAAATCGTCGGCTTCGCGTTTGCCGCACAACTCGGTGAGCGCGAAATTCAGGTCGGTCAGGTTGGCAACGCTATCGTCCACAAAAATGTTCATCACCAACAGCGAAACGCCCGGTGATTTGAAGTGCTGGGTTTCGACGGCGAGCATGTAATCCACGCCGTGGACGTTCAACACATGCAAGACTTCGTCTTCGGACATGGCTTTAGCCCTCTGAAGGATCGCCGAATTTCTGATGCGGCAACCGCGGCCGGTTGCGGCGCATATGCGGCGGCAGATTCCGTTCCGCAAACGTGATCGCCGCTGAAATCATGCTCAGCTTCAGCGACGGGTTCGTCTTCAAGTATTCCTCGCGCTTGCGCTCTTCTTCTTCTTTTGTGAATGCGCGCGGGGGAGAAGAGGGTGATGCGGCTTCCACCTCGGTGTCGTCAAGCATTGTTCTTTCTCTTTTCGATCGCGCGCCGCAACACTTCCACGCGCCCTTTTTTTCGCTCCGATTCCGGAAGCGCTTCCTGGCAGCGCAGCATGTCCTCGTCGCTTAAACTGTAATACATCTCGCCGTCCTTCAAACTGCGAATCTGCGCGCGCGCCAGACAGGCGTCGAAGCCATCTTCAAGCCCCTTGACCGCGCGAAAAATATCGAACGCGCCGTGTGGACTCGCCAGACAATAGACCGCCTGCGTTTCCAGCCAGCGCGGATCGTCGGGCACGCGCTTCCAGTCTTCCGTCCCGCGCCCCCATTCGCAGGCCAATTCCTGCAGCGCGAAATTCAGCTCACGCAGATTCTCCGGCGTGTCGCGCACGAACACATCCACGTCATACGTTAGCGGGCCTGAATGATTGATCAGAAAATTCATGCCGCCAATCAGAATGTAATCCACGCCATGCTGACTGAGCGTGCGAAGGATTCGTTCGACGTCCATGAGTGTACTCTATCGTCGCTCCCAAAGCCCGCAACGTGTCATTTTGGCTAAATCTCGTCACGTTTATGCGATTCCCACATTCGATTAGAATCGTTAATCCATTGACGGCAAGGCATTGCGCGTTGCACAATTCGATTGCCTATTGGTACATGCCTTGTTATCTCAATTACCGGCGGAGTGTTTCCTTTAATTTTGCATTTTGCATTTTTCATTTTGAATTGAGCCCGGAGGGCGACCCATGAATCTCGACCGCTATACGATTAAGGCCCAGGAGGCCATTCAGGAGGCGCAGAAGCTGGCCGAGAAATCCGGCCATCCGCAGCTTGAACCGATTCACTTGCTGGCGTCGCTCCTCGCGCAGGAGGGCGGGCTCGTTGTGCCCGTGCTTCAAAAGATTGGCATCGATCCGTCGCGCTTGAAGCTTGAAACGATGACGGCTCTCGACAAGCTGCCCAAGCAGCGCGGCGGCGATGTGTATTCGTCGAACGAATTGCGTGCGGTGATTCATGCGTCCGAAGATGAAGCGCAGAAACTCAAAGACGAATACATTTCCACGGAACACATTCTGCTGGCGCTGGCCGCGTCGAAGACGGACGTCGGCAAGATGCTTAAGAATTCCGGCGCCAGCCGCGAAGAATTGCTGAAAGCGATTCAGTCGATCCGGGGCACGGCGCGCGTCACGTCGAACAATCCCGAAGCCTCGATGCAGGCGCTCGAAAAATACGGCAAGGACCTCACCGCTTTGGCGCGGCAAGGCAAGCTCGATCCCGTCATCGGCCGCGACGAGGAAATCCGGCGTGTGATTCAAGTGCTGTCGCGCCGCACGAAAAACAATCCCGTGCTGATCGGCGAACCCGGCGTCGGCAAGACCGCCATCGCCGAAGGTCTCGCGCAGCGCATCATCGCCGGCGACGTGCCGGAAAGCTTGAAAGATAAGCGCGTCGTTGGGCTCGATCTCGGCTCGCTCATCGCCGGCACGAAATTCCGCGGCGAATTCGAAGAGCGCCTCAAAGGCGTCTTGCGCGAAATCACAGAATCCAATGGCGGGATTATTTTGTTCATCGACGAATTGCACACCATTGTCGGCGCGGGCGCGGCGGAAGGCGCGGCGGACGCGGCGAACATGCTCAAGCCGGCGCTGGCGCGCGGTGAATTACGCTGCGTCGGCGCGACCACGCTCGACGAATACCGCAAGCATGTCGAAAAAGACGCGGCGCTCGAACGGCGTTTTCAGCCGGTCTATGTCGGCGAGCCAACCGTGGAAGCGACGATTGCGATTCTGCGCGGCTTGAAAGAACGCTACGAATTGCATCACGGCGTCCATATCACCGACAGCGCGCTCGTCGCCGCCGCGACGCTTTCACACCGTTACATCGCCGACCGGTTTTTGCCGGACAAGGCCATCGATCTCGTCGATGAATCGGCGTCGGCGCTGCGCATGGAAATCGACAGCCAGCCCATCGAGCTCGACACGCTCAATCGGCGCATCATGCAGCTTGAAATCGAACAGACGGCGCTGAAAAAAGAGAAGGACCGGCCCAGCCAGGAGCGGCTGGCGAAGCTAAGCGCTGAACTTGCTGAGCTGCGCGAAAAGGCCAACACGCTGAAAGCGCGCTGGCAGAACGAGAAGCAGGTCATCGCCGAATTGCGCAACATTCAACAGGAATTGGAAGAATTGCGCATTGAAGAAGAGCAGTCGAAGCGCAAAGGCAAGCTCGACCGCGCCGCTGAAATCCGCTATGGCGAAATGCCCAAGCTCGAAAGCGATTTGAAAGCGCAGCAGGAGAAACTCAAGAAGCTCCAGTCCGGCGGCGCGCTGCTTAATGAGGAAGTCACGGAGCAGGACATTGCGAAAGTCATTTCGCGCTGGACCGGCGTGCCCGTCTCCAAGCTGCTCGAAGGCGAGCGCGAAAAACTTTTGCGCATGGAAGAGAACCTTCACAAGAGAGTCATCGGCCAGAACGAAGCCTGTGAAGTCGTCGCCAACGCCGTGCGCCGCAGCCGCTCGGGATTGGCCGATCCGAATCGCCCGATTGGGAGCTTCCTTTTTCTGGGGCCGACCGGTGTGGGAAAAACCGAATTGGCCAAAGCGCTCGCCGAATTCCTCTTCGACAGCGAGCAGGCGCTGGTGCGCATCGACCTCAGCGAATACATGGAGAAGCACAGCCTGTCGCGGCTGATCGGCGCGCCGCCGGGTTACGTCGGCTACGACGAAGGCGGACAGCTTACCGAGGCCGTGCGCCGGCGGCCGTACAGCGTGGTGTTGTGCGATGAAGTCGAGAAGGCCGCACCGGAAGTGTTGAACGTGTTCTTGCAGTTGCTCGACGACGGGCGGCTCACCGACGGCCACGGCCGCACCGTCGATTTCCGCAATACGATATTAATTTTCACGAGCAATCTCGGCGCGCGGTTCTTGTCGGATATTGAATCGATTGGCGAAAAGAAAGCACGTGCTGGCGTGGAAGAAGCGGTGCGCGAACACTTCAAGCCCGAATTCTTGAACCGCCTCACCGCGCAGGTCATCTTCAACAGCCTGACCAAGGCCGATCTGCTGAAGGTTGTGGACATTCAAATCGAGCACTTCACCAAACTGCTCGCCGCGAAACACATTCATTTGCATCTCACGAAGAAGGCGCGCGAATATCTCGGCGGCGTGGGCTTCGATCCGGTCTTCGGCGCCCGTCCGCTCAAGCGCGCCATCGAAAAACACCTCAGCGACCCGCTGGCGAGGGAGGTGCTCTCCGAGAATTTCACGGAAGGTGCGAAGATTGAAGTGGATGCGGCGTCGAATGGCGAAGGGCTGACGTTTCATCAGGCGAAGTAGCTATGCCTAGTGGCTTGCGAGCCAGTGCTTGACCAATTCGGTCGCTCTGCCTTGCTCGCCACCCAAAACGCGCGAGTCGTTCGCTTCGTAATGGACAACGAGTTGCGGGTCGGGTTGCAGTGCATCATACAGTTGCAGCGCCAGAAAATTATCGGGCTGCGCAAGTGCTTCGACGACCAATGGCAGAATCTTCGACCCAAGAGAAACAAGCGCATCAAACTCCTTGCCAACCGAGCGCGCGTGAGGGTCGGAGCTTATCCCAAGGCCGCCTGCAAACCAGGTTTCTTTCCAGTCGGCGAATGCCCGCTCGAACTTCGCTCGCGTGCGTGAATCGATTTGCGCCGTGATTTTCTTAAGCGCAGCCCGCTCTTTGGCGGTAATTGTTGGAATGGCGTGTTCCACACTCATGGCCATTAGTTTAACCTTTCCGGCTGAGTTTGCGAGTGTGCGCCTGTAGAATCCGACGATTCGCCCATAGGCTGATCCCGCGAGTTCATTGAGTCCGTGTTGAATTCTCAAATCCGCGCCGCATTTCGATTCCCAACGCGCGCCATGTCCCGCGCCTGTAATCGAACCGTGTGTCATATTCGACGGGGAATTTCCCCACACTGCGATCGGGCCAGTGCCGCTTCGTATATATCCAAGTTGACTGTAAAATGCGTCAAATTGCAGAAGAGTTGGACTGGGCCAAAGCCACCGGTCTGTGAAGCCGAGCGTCCAGGCGATACAGTTATAGGCAGCGGTCGCACTCCCCGTGACGACAGCGGCGTTGACGTCAAGGCCGGGAAAATAGCTTTTGAATCGCTGCTTTTCAGAGGGTGTCATTGGGCGGGCCATTTTCAGTCTCCGTCGTCTCCTTTTCCGTAGCAATACGCCCACAATATCCAGATGCCGCCGAACACAATGGCTAGAAATATTGCCCCGGCGATGAAATAAGGTCGGGTGGCTTCATCGAGCGCCTCGGAAAATCCGCCAATAATTCGGATTGTGCCAATAATTCGGATTGTATTGAGCGGAACCATTTTTATTTCCCCCGCGCATCGCCTACAACCTTCGCCGGCACGCCCGCCACAATCGCATAATCCGGCACGTCCTTCGTCACCACCGCCCCCGCGCCGATCAGCGCGCCTTCGCCGACGGTGATGCCGCACATGAGCGTGGCGTTGCTGCCAATGCTGGCGCGCGATTTCACGTGGGTGGGGATGACCTTCCAATCGGCGGCGGTTTGCAGCGAGCCGTCTTCGTTCACCGCGCGCGGGTATGGATCGTTGATGAACATCACGCCGTGGCCGACGAAGACGCCGTCGTCGATGGTCACGCCTTCGCAGATGAACGTGTGGCTGGAAATCTTGCAATTGCGGCCAATGAAAGCATTCTTTTGAATTTCGACGAACGCGCCGATCTTCGTTCCGTCGCCGACGGTGCAGCCGTACAGGTTGACGAGATTGGGATGAAAAATGACCGTGCCGGCGCCGAGTTTCACATCGTTTGAAATTGGCATGTGGGGAAGGTAAACGCAATTCGCGCGAAAAGCAACGGCATCATGGCGCCTTGGTGGATGCCGGCGCCAGTCCGCGGATCGTATTTAACAATTCGTCGATGTCGTAGGGCTTGGAGAGAAACGCGGCGGCGCCATCGCGCAGGAATTCGGCTCTGTCTTTGTCCGTGGCGAACGCCGACACCATGATTACCGGCGTGGGATTTGGCGGCGTTTTGACGCGGCAGACTTTCAGCACTGTCCCGCCGCTCAATCCCGGCATGCGCACATCCATGATTGCGAGGGCGTATTTTTTCTGATCAAGCCGGCGCAGAGCCATGTCGCCGCTGAAGACTGTCTCGACCGCGTAGCCTTCGTGTTCGAGAACATCGCGTAGAAAATCGGACTGGTCGGGATCGTCTTCCGCGACCAGCACGTGCTGCTTGCACAATCCGCCGTCGTCCAATGCCGCCGGCGTCCGCAATATGTTGCTGCTGCGCAGATTCATCGCTTTCTTTTCGCTGCCTTAAAAAAAAGGGGCGGTCAACCTCCCCGGAAAAACCGGTGTTGACCGCCCCGAGGTAAAACGTGCGCGAGTGTTGCGCACACTTCTTATAATCGCTTCGCCCGTTGCGCGGGCGCAAAACGCCTCCTCGCGAAGCAGCCTTGCATCCGGGCGCCGCCTCGCAGCCGCTCTCCCGGTCGCCCCGATACTTCTACGTTCGTCCGATGGACTCTACGCGGGTTTCAGCGTATGCCAGTTCACCGGATGCGCATGTTTCAGTTCCTCTTCATGCGCTTCTTCCTCTTCGTGGCCGTCGAGGAAGATGTTTGCGTACATCATCCCCATGAACACCACTTCGGACGCGAGCAGTAGCGGCATGGCAAACAGCACTGGCGACACCTGGCCACCCGTGACCAACAACATCGCTCCGAAGAACAGCACGAAGAACAACACACCGAACATCATTTTGGAGGCCGATCTCATGGGATCCTCCTAGAGCCAACAATCCCTTCCTCCACCACTCCTTTATTATACCCTACGGTTTACTGCCCTGCAAAACGGCGAGGTTGATAATTTAATGAGACTGCGGATGCTCCTCGCCGTGATAAATTGTTGCGTACATCATAGCGAACACGATTGCCTCGGCGGTGAGCACAATAGCGGCCGCCGCAAAAGCCGTCGCGTCCAAGGAACCTCGCGTGATCAGCGCCATGGCGCCCAAAAAACACAACACAAACAGAACAATAAAGGTCGTCTTTCCGGTCATTCGATCCTCCTTGATAAGGCGCTTTTTCCCGCGATATTTTCATTTCAGGCAAAGCGTGTGCCGCGACTTGGAATTGAAGTAAGTGACGCAGTGTCAAGAAATTGAAGTGGAGAGGGGTTGAGATGGCTTCTCAGGGTTGCGAAGGCGGGTTGTCAATTCTGGAAATACGAAACAATTTCAAAGGCGAGGATTTCAAGCGCGGCGATCCCTCACCCCCGGCCGCTCTTCCCCCTAAAGGGAGAGGGGGAACGGCGGCGCTTCGCTTCGCGAACTGGTAGCACGCACTTGTGCGTAATTCGCGGGGTAAATAACTTATAGTCTTGCACTTCTCACAGTGATCTTCCACTAAGATGGTGGCTTGTATTGCCGGACACGAGAACATGCTATGAACTGCGATTTGCGACTACGATGGGCGGTTGCGTTATCCGGGCTTTGCTTCTATTGGTTGGCGGTCGCGTTGCCATCGGTGGCGCAGGACGGCGAGATTGTTGGCGTGCCGTTGACCGGCGAACCGGGCATCACCGAATCTGTAGAAGAAATCATGGCGCGTGAAGCGGCGTCGCCACGGGAAGCGCCACAGCCGCGTCGAATCAGGCCATTGCGGCGGCCAGGACGTCCGGCTCCCGCTCTACCGTACGAGCCGGGACGGCAAGGGAGCGCGAACGCATCGCAGCCGTCCTTTGCTCAAGCGGGCACGCGCGCGGCGGTGGGTCCGCGCTTGACACAGACGCTGGCGACGAATTTTCTGGCGGAAACGTCGAATGAATCCAGCGATACGCCGCCCGACACCGACGGCGCGCCGGGGCCGACGCAGATTTTCGTGTGCCTCAATGGCCGCTTCAAGCTCTTCGACAAAGCGGGCAATCTGAACAGCGCGTTGAACGTCACGTCGGATACTTTTTTTTCGTCGGTGCGCGGCAGTTCAGGCTCGTCCGATCCGCGCGTGAAATTCGACCGCACGTCGAACCGCTGGTTCATCACGATGATCAACGTGGCGAACAACAGCAACCGCGTGATGATCGCGGTGAGTTCCGGCCCGACGATCACGAATCAGACCAGCTTCACGTTCTTTCAATTTGCGGAGGACGTCGGCACCTCCAGCGGCAATACCGACAACAAGGCTTTCCTGGATTACGACACGCTTGGAGTTGACGCGAATGCGCTCTACATCGGCGGCACTATTTTCGCAAGCGGTACCAGTACCGGAGGGCCGCTCGGTTCGTCTGTTTTTGTGGTCCGAAAATCGGACTTGCTGGCGGGAACACTTACGGTGACGCCGTTCCGCGACCTTTCGACCGACGCCACTTACTACGGCGTGGACAACGACAACTCGTCGGCGACAGAAGGATATTTCGCGGGGATCGACTTTAATACTCTTGGGCAGATGAACATTCGGCGCATCACCAATCCGGGCGCGACGCCGACGATTTCGGGAAACATGACCGTGAACATCGGCAGCACAACGCTTCCCCTTGGTGGCGCACCGGCCCAAGGGAGCAACATTCCAGTGGACGATCTTGACCAACGGCTTTATCAAGCGTCGATCCGCAACGGCAGTCTATACACGGCCAACACATACACTGTGAATTCCACGGGCAACACGTCGCCATCGCCGGATCGCGACGCGGCGCGCTGGTGTGAGATCATCAATCTGACCGGGACGCCGTCGCTGCGCCAAAGCGGCGTGCTGTTTGACACCACGGCGTCGAACCCGCGCAATTATTTTGTTCCAAGCTGCATCGGCACCGGCCAAGGGCACATGGTTTTGGGTTGTACGGCGTCGGGGACGACGGAACATTTGGAGGTGGCCATCGCCGGGCGGCTTTCGGGCGACGCGCTGAACACGATTCAATCGGCGGTGATCGCGCAGAGCAGTTCAACGACTTTTAATCTGCAAACCAGCGGGCCCGTGCAGCGCTGGGGCGATTATTCCTGCACGTACGTCGATCCGAGCGACAACATGACTGTGTGGACGTTTCAGGAATATTGCCCCGCGACCGACGAATACGGCGTGCGCGTGATTCAAGTCAAAGCGCCGCCGCCAGCGACGCTGGCGAACTGCACGCCGAATGTCATCGCGCCGAACGCGTCCAACGTGAGCATCACTGTGACGGGAACGTCGGCCTCGGGTTCGGGCTTTTACGATCCGGGCGCGGGCTATCCGAATCATCTAGGGGCGGCCGTTAGCGCGACTGGGATGACGGTCAACAGCGTAACGTTCATCAGCCCCACGCAATTTGTGATGAACGTCAACACCGTGAACACGCCGCTCGGCGGCGTCGCGATTACGGTGACGAATCCCGACGGGCAATCCACAATCGGCAGTGCGTCGCTGCTGACGGTTTCGACTAATTTCACTTGGAACGGCGGGGCCGGCACGTGGGCCGTCGGCTCGGGCGGTTGGGACGCAGGCAATTGGGCCGACGGCAATCTCGCCACATTTGGCAAGGGCACTGACACGGCTGGCATTGTCTCAATTACTTCGACGGTCAAACCGTTGGGCATCACTTTTAACGCGCCGCAATCGGGAAATTATGCGATCAGCGGCGGGACGATCGATTTCAATGCCAATCCCGCGGTGATTGCCGTCAATAGCGCTGCGACGATTTCGTCGGTGCTGGCCAATTGCAGCGCGCTGACGACGAACGGCAGCGGCGCGTTGACCCTCAGTGGCGCCAGCACCTACACCGGCACGACAGCGTTCAACACGGCGAACGTTTTTCTTAATGGTACGCTGAGCAGCGGCGGCGGGACGGTGACGGTGGGTTCGGGCGCGGCGCTGCGCGGGAGCGGCACCATCACGCGCGCGGTGGTCGCGGGATCGTCGGCGGTCGTGTGGCCGGGAGTTGCGACGCTCGGCAGCGGTGTGTCCGCGGGGGAGACTCTGACCGTATCGAGTCTCGATTTAAGCGGCGGCGGAAAACTCAAAATCGCCGCAAATGGAACGAATTCGCAGCAGCTTGTGGTGAATGGAGGGACGCTTTGCAATTTGAGCGGCGCGACGTTGTCGCTGGGCGTGACTGGCGGGACTTATACGAACAAGACGTACACAGTGCTGAATGCGACCACGAACATCATCACGAGTCCGTTCGCAACGGTGTCGGTAAGCGGCGCGGGATCGGTGACGGTGAAATATCTCAATGCCGCAGGAAGCACGATCACGACGCCAAGTGCGGGAACGCCGGCGAACCGCGTGCAGGTTGTGATCAACGGATCGGTGACGCCGGTGCGCGTCGATGGATTTGTGGCGCGCGCGGAAGGCGCGGGGGTGAGGGTGGGGTGGAACGCGGTTTCGGAATTTCAGAATCTGGGGTTCAATATTTATCGCCGCGTTCGTGAACGCGCTGTTCCGCCTGAAGGCGGGACTACGAACGAAGGCGGTACTACAAACGAATGGGCGCGCGTGAATTCGGCGTTGATTGCCGGGCGCATCACGAATCCGGATTTGAAGGCGTATGGGTTCGCGGATTGGCCGGAGCCGGGGTGTTACGAGTATCGCTTGGAAAGCATGAGTCTTTCGGGGGAGAGCGAAATTTACGAGGAGTTTGCGGGGCCGGTGGTGGTGGATCGAGTAGTGAATGGAGAGGATGAGGTGAGTGTTGATGCGGCAGTCAATAGTGTGGCGCTTGCGTATTCTAGTGCGCGCGCACGCGGCGGGGAAGAACCTGGAAATCGAACGCGCACGACAACGCCCTCTAGCACCCCTCCGGGGTGCGGGATCGTCTGGAGCATCGTAACCGGGGGTATCGGCCGAGTACGGCCTCAACCCCCGGCTACCCTCTACTACCCCTCCGGGGTGAACAGTGGAGTCGCGCTTCGCGCGACGGGCCGGCAGGACGCCGACGGTACAAGTTTAGGCGATCCTTTCACGGGATCGTCTGGGCTAACGGCGGACGTCTCGCTTCGCGAGGTACGTGCAGGCGGGCCGCCTGCGCCACAAGAAATTGTTCCGCGCTGGTTTGGCGCGGCGAATTCCGCGCCGGGCGTTGCGCGCGGGAAGGTGGTGAAAGCCGCGTATTCGGGAAGGGGCGTGTTGTGGATTCCGCGCGCGAAATTGCCGGCGGGGTACGACGCGGGGCATCTGGCGATTCAGCGCGAAGGGCGCGCGGTGACGGCGTTGGCGCTGACGGCGGACGGGTTGGCGCTTTTCGCGCCCGGTTACAGCGACGATTACACGGCCACCGACGCATTTTTTCTGGCGCGCTCGGTGACGCCAACTCTTTCGGGAACCATCGCCGCGGCGTCGGGGCTTTTTGCCGACGGGATCGCGCCGGCAACGCAAGTGAGCGCGTCGGCGCGGCTGGATTTTCACGACGTATATTTCGATTTCAATTATCGCCCGTACGATTTTCCGCCGTGGTTTTCGAATCAGTATTTGACGGCGGGCACGGCGCAGGCATTCACGCTGAATCTGCCCGATGCAAACGGCGCGGGCGGCACGCTTGCGGTGACGCTGTGGAGCGTGGCGCTACCCGGCGGCGGGCCGCACGCGCTGCAAGCGTTCGTGAATGGCACCGCAGTTGGGCAAGCGGCGTGGACGCAGAACGACAGCGCGCTGACGATTTCGCTTAATGTGCCGGACGGCCTCTTCAGCGCGGGCGACAACGCGATTGAACTCGTGACACCGGATTTGGACGGTTCGCCGCCGCAGTTGTCGTTCGTGAATTCGATTGCGGCGCAATATGGACGGAATTTGCGCGCGGCTGCGCCGCTGGCGTTCAATACGCTGGGCAATGCGCGGATTTTTGAGGTCAGTGATCTTCCGAGCAGCGAGGCGTGGGTCGTCGATGCGCGCTTTCCGGATCGGGCGCGGATGGTGGCGTACGAAGCTCAGGCGCGCGCGGACGGCACATTTACGCTGCGCTTTGCCGCTCCGCCCGGGGGCACCGGACAATATTTTGTCGTGCCGCGCGGCCAGGAGCTTGCGCCGAGCGTGCTTGAAGAGCGCACGCTTGCGCCGGTTCCGGCGAATGTGAAGTGGCTGGCGGTTGGCCCGGCGCAATTTGGGCCGGCGCTGCAGCCGTTGGCGATGGCGCGGTCGAAAGAAGGCTTGCGCGCGGCGTTCGTCGATCAGAATTCGATCTTCGATTACTACGGATTTGGGCGCTACGGGCCGGCAGCAATACAGAACGCCGTGCGCGCGACGCGGCCGCAGTATTTGCTGCTGGCCGGGCGGACGACGTACGATTATCGAAATTACAGCGGGGCCAACGTCGATCCGCTTTGCCCGGCGTTTTTGGTGAGCACCTCATTTTGGAGCCAGACGACGAGCGACGCGCTGTTTGGCGATTTGGGGCGCGGGTATGCGGAAGTGGCCGTCGGGCGCTTGCCGGCGAACACGCCGGATGAGATGGCGGTTGCGGTCGCGCACACGCTCGCGCATCCGGGCGCTTCCGATTCAGGGATGCGCGCGCTGATCGCGGCGGATGTGTACGATGCGGAGGCTGGCGATTTTGCGGCGCTCAGCGACAACGTTGTCGCGTCGCTTCCTGAAATTTCGTGGAGCAAATCGTACATGGGCGTGAATGTGCCGGACGCGCCGGCTGTTACCGCGGACATGCTGAACGCGGCCAACGGCGCCGCCGATGCGATTGTGTATGTGGGGCATGGAAATTCGGTGCGGCTGGGCGCGACGGTGCCGCGCATTTTGGATGTGGATCGGATTCAATCGTGGTCGGGGGATGTGGTGTTTTTGCAATCGACGTGCACGGCGAATTGGGTCGCGCAAGATGAGGCCGGTTTCCGCAGCATCGCGATTCAAGGATTGGTGCAGGCGCAGGGCGGATTGAGCGCGTCGATTGGGACGAGCACGTATTTGAATGCGGATGCGGGGAGCGCGTTTGTCGCGCGCGTGTTGCAAGAAGCTCAGGCGGGCGGGCGCTGGGGCGATGCAGTCATGCGCGTGCAGCAGTGGGCGTGGCAGCAGGGTTCGGGACAGGCGTTCGATGCGTCGGCGTCGGGAATTTATTTTGATCTTTCGCGGACGGAGGGGATTTTGGGGGATCCGGCGCTGCGGGTAATGCGAGCGGGTACGCCGCAAACGACGGCGGCGGTGGGCGGGAAGTTTTGAGAGCGGCGATTCCGATGCGGCACTGGCATGGCCAGTGGCGCGCGAACGGCGAATAAACTGACGGCGGGCGGGCGGTTTGAAATTTGACGCGGCGGTTCCGCATTGGATATTTTTTGAGTTTTATTGTCCCATCGCGCGCAGGACGACGGTGGCGTAGCAGCCTTTGGGGAGTTTGAATTGGAGGGAGCGTTTGCGGCGTTTGGGGTTGTCGGCGGTTTCGTCGCGTTCGGGTTTGCTCATTTGGAACGCTTCGGCTTGGGCGAAGAGCGCGCGCGGTTCTTCGCCGAAGAAGGGGCGGCGCACGCCGGGGATTTGAAGTTCTGAGAGTTCGATGTCTTCTTCTTTGAGCACTTCTTCGGCGGCGTCTTTCCAGGGGGCGGCGAGTTCGGTTTTGCGGGCGAGCAGCGGGAGATTGAGCGCGGCAAGTTCGGGCGGGATGGATTTGGCTTCGGGGAAGAGCATTTCGCCGAAGGGGTCGTCGATGGCGATTATTTTTCCGCGCTCGGCGCACAGTTTGACGATCGTGCGGCGAGCGATTTCATTCCAGAGATGCGATTGGTAGGCGTAGACGCTTAGTTGCTGGAAGAGGTACGGCAGCGCGCAGAAGGCGGCGCGGAAATCGCGGCTGGAATTGGCGAGGCGTTCGACGGCGCGGCGTTCGGGGCAGGGGCGCAGTTTGGGGAGGACTTCGCCGAAGCGGCCCCAGTGCGAGAGCAGCGTGCGTTTGAAGATTTTGTCCGACATGCGGTCCTTGCGGGCTTCGGTGGCGATGGCGAGTTTCAGGGCGGTTTCGAAATCGCCTTTGATCAGAAATTTCGCGAGGAAGCCTTGTCCGTGCCGCGCGGAACCGAAACGTTGATCGCCAAAATAATTCACGATCCACAAATTCGTTTCGCCGAGCGCGGCGTCGGCCAGCAGCGTCGCGGCTTCGTCCATGTCGAAGCAATCCTGTTCGGTGAGGTTGCGCGCGACGATGCGGAATTTGTTGCGGTCGATGTCGGCGGGCTGAAGCGGGCGCGGGATTTCGCGGAGAGGTTCGAGAGTCCAGCCGTCGCCGGCGATTTTTTCAGGCAGCGCGGATTGAGATTCCAGTTTCAGCGTGACGTGCTGGACCGTGCGGGCGTGTTTGTCTTTCAAGCCGGCGTAGGCGACGGCGCCGGGTTTTAGTTTCAATTCGCGGGCGATGCGCGCGGCGGCTTCGGGGGTGGAGAGGGATTCTTTGGTGAGGCGGCAGAGGAGGTGGCGCGGGGCGGGGGACTCGGCGGCGGATTCAGGCGCGCCGGAGACGCGCGCCACTGTGGGCGGCGCGTCGAGCAGGTCGGTGCGGAGGATTTCTTCGACTTGGAAATCGGCGGGGGAGCGTTTGATCATGGGGGTATTTTAATTGTTTGCCGGGCTTACAGCGAACGGCATTTGGGATTTGTGATTAGGGCGTCAAATAAATCCAGCGCCCACAATCTTTGGCGTCGCCGAAGCCAACGCCAATTGTTCATTGTTGATTGTTGATTTGTCATTTGCGTGACGTTCGGATTGGAGAGGCGAATTGCACGGGCTATTTAAAAGCCCGTGTTACTTGGCACTTTCGTTGACGGTGTCGAGGACGACGTAGATGGCGGTGACGAGGGCGAGGAGGGCCAGCAGGAGCAGGGCGAGGCGAATGGCGAGGCGCGCAGCTTTGTGTTTGCGGTGTTTTTTGTGGCGCTTGCGCTGATGAAGAAGCGCGGCTTCGCGGGCCAGGGCGGGATCGATGGTCCAGCCGCAGCCGGCGCATTGGAGCTCGGAGTTGGCCAGGCGGCGATGGCATTTGGCACAACGCAGGGTTTCGAGGGTTTGGGCTGGGGTGTCGATCATGGTCGTAATGGAAGAAATTCACTGAAACGACGAACACATGTCATAAATCGGTCAGTTGAAAAAGAAAGCGGAAAGACGGCGAGTACAACAAATTGTTTCTAGCAATCTTTTTCTCTCGCAAAGACGCAAAGGCGCGGAGAACGTGAGAAGACGGGGAAGGGTTCAAGGGTTCAAGGGTTCAAAATGCCGATGTGAGGTCAGTAGCGTGCGGGCATTCTGCTCCGATTCGCACTGGCGGGGCCAGTGGCACGCGAACGGCAAACAAGCTGCCGGCGAGAGTTTGTTTTTTTGCGGGGATTTTTTTCCAATCCGACGCGTTCCGCCTAAAGGCGAGACTACGAACCATTGGTGCGGACCGCACCGAAATATTTAAGCTTCACCATTTGAAGGAGAAGCCGCCGTAGAAGGCGCGGCCGTTGCCGGGCTTGAAGGCGTCGGGCGGTCCGCCGACGCGGGCGTCGGCTTGCGGCTCTACTGTGGCGGCGTAGGTTTTGTTGGTCAGGTTTTTCGCCTCGAAGAAGAGCGTGAAGCCGTGCGGGCTTTTGTAGCCGGTGCGGAAATTCAGCAGCGTGTATTGTTCGGCGAAGAGCGTGTTGGCGTGGTCCACCGGGTAGCGCGTGATGTTCCATTCCATGGACGGGCCGGCGTAAAATCCGAGGGGATGCTGGTATTCGAGGCGCGCCATGTACAGGTGAATGGGAATGCTGGCGATGCGGTTGTCGCCGAAGAATTTGTCGTTCTGGAAATGAAAGTCGTTGAGCGTGTAGGTCTGGCGCAGGAGTATGCGGTCGTGATCGCAATTGCAGCAGCGCGCGGCGATGCCGCGCCAGAGTTCGGTGTCGAGTTCAGTCTCGACGCCTTGATGAATGGTCGAGCGCGCGTTGACGGCGCCGATGGTCTCGCCGCGCGCGTTTGCCAGTGAGAGCAGTTCGTGCTCCAGCCACGTGTGATACGCGGAGATTTCCCATTCGACACGCCCGCGTTGGCCGCGGCTGCCGACTTCGACGGTGCTGCCGGTTTGCGCGCGCAGCGTGTGGTATAGCGATCCGGCCGAGGAGCGGACGGCGGTCAAATCGTCAAACGACGGCGGCTGAAAGCTGCGGGCAAAGTTGCCGAAGATTTGATCGCTGTCGTTTAGGTCGTAGAGCAATCCAATTTTGGGATTGACGCCGTAAAAGTCCTGCACGCGGCTGCGGTTGGCGATTCCGGATGGGCTGAATTGATCCATGAAATGGCGGCGCGAATTGATGAGTTGCAGGCCACCGATGGCGGAGAGCTTGTCGGTGATGTGAAACTGGTCTTCGCCGTACAGAACCGCGTTGGCGGCGAAAGTGCGGTCGCCGTCGGTTTGCGGGCCTTGAGCGCCGCCGTCATTCTCGTAGCTGACATCGGATTCGTATTCGATCGTCGGTGTGAAGCCGAGCGTGAGCCGGTTTTGATAGCAGGCGAGCTCGCGCACGTTGTCGTAGTTGAAGGTCAGACCGACGTCGTGCGAATGAAAGCGCACGATTCCTTGAGGGTCGTCCACGTCGAAGAACTGCTTGTCCGTTTGAATTCTGTATTGGTAAAACGCGGCGGCGCTGAAAGTCTGGTCTTCATCGAATTTCATCGTGATTTTGTCGGCCAGGCGCGCGGTTTCCCACTGCTTGTGAAAATCCATGGCGATGGCGTCGTCGTTGGCGTGAGTGGGGGTCGAGCGAAGCTCTTCGCGGGTCAAGCCGCCGGGGTCTTCGCGGTTGAGCCGCCCGACGGAGACGTAGACGCGGTTGTCGATGTTGCAGCCGAGCTTCATTCCGACGTCGCCGAAGAATTTCTGGTTGTCCTCGGCGCTGTGCTTGCGGTAGCCGTCGCTTTGCAGGTCCTGCGAGGCGATGAAATAATCGGTGTTGCCGATCACGTCGCCGTAGCTCGCCGATTCGCTGAAGTAGCCGAAACTGCCCGCCTCGAAGCGCGTGCCGAAGCCGCAGGAATCGTAGCCGGTGCGCGCGCGAAAATTAACCGCGCCGCCGAGGCCCAGCGCGCCGTAGCGCAGCGCGTTCGAACCGCGATAGACTTCGGCGCCGCTGACCGCGAGCAGATCGACGTCCGACAGGATGACCTGGCCGTCGCCTTCGTTGATGGGGATGCCGTCCACGAAAAACTGGATGCCGGTGCCTTCGCTTTCGATGCCCGAGCCGCGAATGGAGAAGCGCGTGTCCTGCGCGCCGTTTTCGGATTGAATGAAGACGCCGGGCGTGCCTTCGAACAAGTCCACTGCGGCGCCGGTGCGGCCTTCGATGAACTTCTGAACTTTGACGATGTCGGCTCCGCCGGGGGTTTGGCGCGTGGGGGCATTGGCGTAATCGTTTTGAACTTTGGGCGGTTCGGGAGGTGCGGGCGGTGGTTCGGGTTTGGGCGCTTTGGCGGTGACGACGACTTCGGGCAGCGTGGGTTTGTCTTCGCCGCTGTGCGCGCAGAAGGTTGCGGCGAGGGACAGCGCTATCGTCAGGGCAAAAGCCACTCTCACGTTCGAACTCCATTTTTCTGAGGAGGTCAGTTTACATTCATTTTCGTTCATGTCAGTTGGTTAATGTGCATTTAACACAGGGAGTTCGGACAGAGAGTTACGTTAACGTGCCGACGAAAGGTTGTTTTTCTTCGGATATTTTTTTCCGATCCAACACTGGCATGAACAGCACCAAACTGCCGGCGGAAGGTCGGCGTGAAATCCAAGCGGCGATTCCGATGCGGGCCGGCTGGAAGCCGGCGCTCCGGGTCGCGAACGGCGATGAAACTGCCGGATTCGATTTTTTGGATTTGCGGGCGTGCCATTCCAACACGGTGCCGGCTGGAAGCCGGCGCTCCGATTTGGCTGCCTAAAGGCGGGACTACGAACTTTTATTTTTTTTGCGCCCATGCGGGGAGCTTGGCCCATTGGCCTTGGGCGACGGTTTGATTGGCGTTGACGGAGATGTCGCCGTCTTCGTTGATGCTGGTGGAGTACCACGTCAGCGGGCGCGATGCGGGACCGCTGATGGGGGTGCCGGATAAGTCGAAGATGCTGTCGTGGACGGGGCATTTGATCCCGCCGTCTTTGTTGACTTCGAGTTTGTTGCGGCGATGCGTGCAAATTCCTGAGAAGCACGCGATGCCGGCGCGGGTGCGGGTGAGGATGGCTTCGGGGTTTGTGAGCAGGCGGGCGGATTCGTTGGGGAGGGCCATCAGGTTGGGGATGCTCGCGCCATCGGCGTGGGCGTGCGAACAGAGTTCGGCGGCGAGGGGGATGGAGGCGGCGCGGGCGAGCCAGGCAAGGCAGTCGCGGCGGGACATGGAGGGCATATTCAAGGTTCCAGGACGAGAATTCAAAATTCAAAATGCAAAATTCAGGACCTAAGTTCAAACGGTCATCGAGGGCTTGTGCCACACGAATGGTTTGAACCGCCGATGAGAGATTGTTGTGGTGCGGACATTTTTTCTCCGATCCGAAGAGTTCCGCCTGAAGGCGGGACTACGAACAAGGCGGGACTACGAACTTAGAAGCCCGTTGCGACGCCGAAGAGGACGGCGTCGGTGCGCTTGCCGCGGCCAGAGTCTGGGATTTGATCGAGGGTCAGGCCGGAGTGGCTGAAATCCAATTGGTAGTCGAGCTTGATCACGGTTTTGGCGAGCGGGCGGAAGCTGATGCCGGTGGTGAGGCGTTTTAAATCGCGGGCATCGGCGCGGCCTTCGTTGAGGCTGATGCAGTCGAAGCGCGAGGCGAAGACGAGGGTCGGGGTCGCGCGGGCCGGCTGGAGGCCGACAGTCCCAGTGGTGCGGGCCGGCTGGAAGCCGGCGGTCCATTTGTCGAAGATGCCGGGCTTCCAAGAATAGTAGGCTTCGGCGTAGAAACCGTGGGCGGATTGGGCCAAACGACCCCTCACCCCTAGCCCCTCTCCCCCAAGGGGAGAGGGGGACGCGGCGCCGGCGCTAACGTGGGCGTTGGCGGCTTCGGCGCGGAAGCCGAAGTTAGACTTGTTGGGCTTCAGCGTTTTTTCATAGGTAAAATCGACGGCTTCGATTTCGAGCGCGCCGTGAGCTTTGGGGAAGAAATCGCCGGCGGCGTCGGTTTGGTCTTGCGTGGAATAGTTGCTGATGTAACCGGAGAGGCCGAGTTCGAGATTGTCGGCGAACCATTTGGCGTTGCGGGCGGGTTCGAAGACGACGCGCATGGCGCCGGCTTTGCCGCGGAAGGCGGGCGAAGCGCCTTCGTTGCGGATTTCGCGGAAGCCGATGTCGGACGAGGCGTGACTGGCGACGGCAGGATTGTAGACGCCCATTTCGTAATTGATGCCGAGCGATTTGTTATCGACGAGATCGCCGTGCGCGCCGACGCCTTCTTCGTACCACGTGGTGGGGATGACCCAGCGGTTGACGAGCGGGCGATCGACGAAATTGTTGATGAAGCCTTCGTGGTAGAGATTGAAGCGGCCGACGGGGACGAGCATGGTGCCGGCGCGGAAAGTGAATTGTTTGCAGAGGTTGAAGTCGAGGTAGGCTTGTTCGACTTCCCATTCGCCGCCGTTGGCGTTGTCGCCTTCGAGCGTTGCGCCGGTTTCCTGTTCGAATTCGATGTAGAGTTTGATGCGGTCGGCGAGGGAGGCGCCGATTTCGAGGACGGTGCGGTCCTGGCTGAATTCGGGGACGCGGTTGCCGCGGTCGGTGTAGCTGAATTCGGTGTAGCCGCCGACGGTGACGCGGGAGGAGGACGCTCGTGCGGATTGCAGGCTGAAAGCCTGCACCACAAGCGAGCCGTCAGTTGCTTTATCGGCGGGGGATTTTTTGGCGAGTGCGTCGTCCACGGCTTGGTTGGTGGCTTTGATTTGTTGGACGGAGCCGGAGCGGAGGTCTTTGACTTGGGATTCGAGGTCGGCGATGCGGGATTCATAGGCGGCGCGGAGGGCGCGGATTTGGGATTCGAGTTTGGTGTAGTTACTGTCTTCGGCGGAGGCGGGGAGGACGAGAAGCAGGCAGGCGAGGAAGAGGAGGCGTGGCATGTTTGGAGGCTCCGATATGTTGAGAATGATTCTCAGTATATATTGTACTGTGGATTGTCAATGCGGTTTTTTTGAGAAAAATAGGAATAATTAAGGCGGTTAAGCGTCTTAATAATAGGGTAATGTTAACAACGTCGATTCGAGCCGTGCAACTTTTGCACGGTTTTGGAATGCGAAAGCCGAAACCGCCTAAAGGCGGGACTACGAACGAACATGGTGCAACTTTTGACTGAAAGATTCTATTTGCGAGAAACGGCGGAAGTCGCTCGGCGGCTGCTTGGGGCGTGCTTGGTGCATGAGACACCGGAGGGCTTGACTGCCGGGCGGATTGTTGAGACGGAAGCCTACCTTTATAAGGGCGATCCGGCGTGCCACGCCAGTCGCGGGAGGACCGAGCGGAATGCGGTTATGTTCGGACCGCCGGGACATGCCTACGTTTACTTTGTTTACGGCATGCACCATTGTTTCAATGTGGTGACGATGCCGGAAGGCATTGGTGAGGCCGTGCTTATACGGGCGCTGGAACCGCTTGACGGCATCGCGCTGATGGAGAAACGGCGCGGGACGCGGGAATTGCGAAATCTGTGCAGCGGGCCGGGGAAGTTGGTGCAGGCGTTGGGGCTATCGCGCGAGCAGAATGGGTTTCCGCTGACGACGGGGCCACTGACGATTTCGTCGCACAAGAGTTTTGGCGGTGCCGGGAAGTTTGAGGTCGAGGTGACGAAGCGGATTGGGATAAACGTGGGGGCGGATTTGCCGTTGCGGTTTGCGGTGAAGGGGAATCGGTTTGTGTCTCGCTAATCCAACAACGTGCACTTTTGCAAGAGGATCACACGCCGCGCGCGCCGTAGACGCCGGTTGTCAGGATGATCATCAAGTCCAGGAAGAAGCTCTGCTTTTCGATGTAATACAAGTCGTAGTCGATGTTTTCGTGAATGGGATTGCGCCGGTCGGCGGAGATTTGCCAGACGCCGGTAATGCCGGGTTTGACGGCGAGGCGCTCGCGCTGCATGGCGGTGTAGCGCTCGACGATCTGCGGCATTTCGGGGCGCGGACCAACGACGGACATGTCGCCGCGCAGGACGTTCCAGAATTGCGGCAGTTCGTCGATGCTGAGGCGCCTTAACCAGCGGCCAACGGGCGTAATGCGCGCGTCGGCGGGCGTTTGCGGCGTCGTGGCGTATTGCGGCGCTTCGGCGAACATGGTGCGGAATTTGTACATCGTGAACGCTTTGCCGGCTTGGCCGATACGCTTCTGCTTGAAGAACACAGGGCCATTGGAGGTGGCCTTAATAAGGAGCGCGATCAGCGGCCAGACCGGCAGAGTGGTAAAGACCAGCAGCGAGAAAACAACGTCGAAAACGCGCTTGGTAATCGGCATCGGCCGGACTTTGGGGCGCGGTTTGATCGAGAGCAGCGGCATTCCCGCGAGCGAATCGACGGTCACGGTTTGGAGCGGAATCTGATAGAGGTTGGGCACGAAGCGGCAGGGCACCTCGGCGTCCCCGGCGGCGTCGGCAATGGCGCGGATGGTGTCTTGTTTGGCGTCGGGGAGCGCGATCCAGATTTCGTCGGCGCGGAATTCGTCCAGCGTCTCTTCGACGCGGCTGAGCGCGCCCGCGACGGGAATCGGGTCGTGGCCGATCAGGCAATCGACGCGCGTGTCCTGCACGGCGGCGTCGTCATCGAGAAAGGCGACGGGGAGGACATGGAATTTGGGGCTGTGCAAACATTTTCGCGCGATGGTGCGGCCTGCATCGCCGACTCCGCAAATGATCACGCGGCGAAAAAAGTGGCCGCGCATCTGAAGATATCGGCGGACTTTGTATCCGAGCGCTCGCCCGCCGAGCACGAACACACTGCCGAAAAACGCGCCCATCCCGACGATCAAGCGCGCGATTTCGGTGGTCTTTTGATTGATCAGGAAGTAACTGCCCGCGGCCATGATCGAACAGGCTACGAAGAGGCCGTGCAGAACCGAAGACGCTTCGTCCATGTTCATCAAACCCGTCTCGCGGCTTTGGTAGAGGTGTTTGACAGCAAAGGTGAGCAGCACCAGCGCGGTGAAGGCCAGCGCGGGGGTGTAGTAGACTTCGATGCTGGGAGCGAAGTTGCGCGTTTTGACCGGATCGAGGAGCGAGGCGTGATTGTAGGCCCAATACGCGATGGCAAACCCGGCCAGACACGCGACGGCGTCGATGAGCAACTGGAACACGTTCAAAAATAACGCCGCATGGTCGATGCGGTGCAGCCGCTTAAGCATGATTCGCGCTCTAAGACCAATTCAAGACAGGTGGGGCAGACATTCTTGTCTGCCGCCGCAGTGCCGCAGGATTAGTGCGATTACTGTGCCCCCAGATTATATCCGATTTTGAAGAAGATTTCCATCCCGCTTCCCGCAGCTACTTCGGGGAAAAAGTTGCACATCGAGCGCGCCACGGCCATTTATCGCGTGGTTCCGGCGAACGTCCGTGGAAAAAGTTGCACAACGCGCATTGCCGTCTCCCCTCCCCAAATGTTCCACGTGGAACATCGGGTATTATTAGGTATCCGTTTGGCCTAGGCAATTTGTGCAAAAAGAACCGCGAAAACCGTTCATTTTTTCTCTCGCCTCCGCCACGCCCGCGCTATTATAGCGCCATCTTTCGCCGGCGTCGGCAGTCTGAAATCCCGCGGAGGCTAACGATCATGCGCAAAGTTGCCGTGGCGCGCTGCGCCTTTATTGTGCTGACGCTCTCGACATTCGCGGCCAGCGGCGCGGATAAGACAGTGAAAAACAGCGAGTATGGTTATGAGATCACGTTTCCGGAAACATGGAAGGTTAGACAAAGTGAAGGAGTTCAAGTTATCGCAGACTCGCCGCTAGCCCATAGTTACGTCACGGTTGACGTCAATGCACGGGACATTGCCGAAGGAACGCTCCTAAAGGACTTCGTTGAAAAAAACAAATTGGACATTCCCGTTGCCGAGGAAGTTGATCTAAAACTTGGTGGGAAAGACGCGCGAAAAGTCACGTACAAATACACGCCCGAAAACGTCGTACTCGTCCATTATTTTCTCGTGTCCGGCAAGCGCGGATACCTAATCGTGCTGGATTGGCTCAAAATCGACAGCGATGTACACGCCAAAGACATCGACGCCATCGTCAAGTCGTTCAAGCTGATTGAGGCGAAGTAAAATCGGAGGCTCGTGGATCATGCGCAAAGTTGCCGTGGCACGCTGTGCCTTTGTTGTGCTGACGGTCTCAACGCTTGCGGCCAGCGGCGCGGAAAAGACTGTGACGAATAAGGTCCGCGGCGTTGAGATTTCGGTGCCAGAAGCGTGGTGGGCTACTGACACCCCAGCGTTGAAGCAGAACGCTATACAATGCACTTCACCAGGGGATGAGCTTGAAGTTATCGTTACAGTTCAGGACACGGAATCTGGAGTGACATCAAAACAATTCGGAGATAACATGATGGTAATTTTTATGACACAATCAGGCAAAATTCTCGCTGAAGGCACGGATTCGAAGCTTGGGCGGAACGACGCGTACAAGATCATTAGGAAGGATGAACGGACAAAGGCCATTGAGCACTATTTGGTGGCGGGAAAGAAAGGGTACGTGTTATTTATCTCCGGGAGTATGGAGAGTGTCGACTTGCACGCCAAAGACATCGACGCCATCGTCAAGTCGTTCAAACTGATTGAGGCGAAGTAGGCGCGCCGCGCGGAAGGGAGCGTGAGAAATGCCTGAGCCTCCCCGCCGCGTGCGCTTTCAAATCCATCTCTCCACCGCCATCGTGTTGATGTTTACATCAGGGAAAATCGGGGACAGACCGGAATGGCGCATACTTAAGCATTTTGCACACGTGTATTTCGGCCGCAGTCCATTCGTGTGGCCTGACTAAAAGTACATGTGCAGAGTCCTTAAGTATGCGCCATTCGGGACAGACCGGTCTGTCCGGTCTGTCCCGAA
>Ga0209579_10000648_pt1 | contig 32640 bp, 30 predicted proteins | sample Coa_R1_2_FD_187152 | JGI IMG/M metagenome (GOLD analysis project Ga0209579, IMG submission 187152) | Surface soil microbial communities from Centralia Pennsylvania, which are recovering from an underground coalmine fire - Coalmine... | ecosystem: Environmental > Terrestrial > Soil >... | reverse complement strand
CACGATGGGTCTTGGGGCACAGTCGTACATGTCTGGCGCGGGGCGTCGAAGCCAATGACACCGGTTGTTCATACCATCCAGCCGCTGTACGCGCTGTCAGGCGTCGTCGTGGGGATACTTGTCGGCATGACGGGAGTCGGCGGCGGCTCGCTGATGACGCCGATCCTTATCCTTCTCTTCGGTGTCCACCCCCTGACCGCCGTCGGTACAGATCTTCTCTACGCCTCGGCGACCAAGACGTGCGGCACGCTTGTTCACGGTTTCAACAAGACTATCGACTGGCGGGTGGTCGGACGGCTGGCGCTGGGCAGCGTTCCGTTTACGGCGCTGACCATCTTCGCCCTGTCCAAACTCGATATGAACAACCCGGCCGCGCAAAAGCTGATTACGAGCGGGCTTGGGATAGCATTGTTCCTTACGGCCCTTTCGCTCGCGTTTCGAAAAACCGTGACGGAGTTGTACGACCGGCGCATCGGCGAAATGGCGCCGGACACGGTCCGGAATTTGACCGTCGCCATGGGCGCACTTCTCGGCGTACTCGTGTCGATCTCATCCGTGGGCGCGGGCGCCATCGGCGTAACGGCGCTGATCCTGCTCTACCCGAAAATGCCCATTTCGCGCCTTGTCGGTTCGGACATTGCTCACGCCGTTCCCCTGACGCTGATAGCCGGTCTTGGGCACTGGTGGCTGGGTTCGATCAATTTTCCGCTCCTTGGCTCGCTTCTGGTCGGATCGATTCCCGGAATCATCATTGGGAGCATGCTCGTCACCCGCGTGCCGGAACCGAGTTTGCGGCTGATCCTTGCGACGGTTCTGGTGCTCGTCTGCTTCCGATTCTGGTTTTTCTAGATAGGATGGGCCGCAAGAGGGGGAGGCGGCCCTGTGCGGATATTTGATTTTACTGACGCCATTGCGCGAATGCCGGGGCGGAGCGTCGTTCACGGGATACGCAAGGATCGGGATGTTGTTCCGGCATTCGAGCGCGTCGCGGCGGAGCACACGGCGTATGTCGAAGCGCTCGGTTCCGTGGGGTTGCGTGTCGAAGTCCTTCCTCCGCTGGAGGAATTTCCCGATTCCGTTTTCGTAGAAGACCCCGCGCTTGTCTTTTCCGCGGGCGCAGTGCTGCTGCGCCCGGGCACGGCCAGTCGCGCCGGCGAGGGCGAGCACCTTCGGACCGTTTTGCGCCAGCGGTTCAAGACCGTGCTCGAGCTTGCGCCGAATTTTTCCGCGGACGGCGGCGACGTACTGACCGTTCCTGGCGGCGTGTTCATCGGCCTGTCGCGCCGTACCGGTCGTGAGGGTGCCGAAGCGTTGTCAAGACTGCTCCGGCAACTCGATCTCCACGCCACAATCGTCGAACCTCCGCCCGGCAGCCTGCATCTCAAATCCGCGGTATCGCTTCTGGACGAGGAAACGCTGCTCGCGAGCGCCGCGGTCGCAGAATCAGGAATGTTCAGCAATTACCGGATCGTTGTACCGCCGCCCGAAGAATACCGCTCCGCTCATGCGTTGCGGATCAACGACGTCATCTTCGTTCCGTCGCACTTTCCGCGCACGACCGAAATGCTTTCGAAAAGGGGCTATGACGTGGCGCCGCTGAAGGCGGCGGAAATCCGCAAGCTGGACGCCGGTCTTTCCTGCATGTCGCTCCGCTGGTTCGCGGCGTCGTGACGCAAACCGGCGGGTCGGCCGATTTGTACTCTTCAAGATTGCCGTAGTGCTCGCCTACCAGCGGCGGCAATAGCGGTGATGATGGTGCCAGTACCAGCCGCCGCGGCAGACGCGATGATGGTAGTACACCGGATGCGTGAAGCCGAGGCCGACATTCGCGCCGATGGGCCCGACATGGGCGCCTGCGCCCACGCCCTGGCTGCCCGCGGTTGCGCCTGCCCCGATCGGGCCGACATTCGCGCCGGCTCCGGCCTGCTGCGCCGAGGCGGCGCCGGCAACGAGCAAGGTAGCCGAAAACGTTGCTGCAAGAAGTGTTTTCATGGGTTTTCCCCTGAGAATGGGTCTCTCTGGATGGGTCTTTCTCAAAGGAAAAACGCGAGGCTCGGTACGTTGGTTTCCTGACGGCCTGGGACAGGATCTCGTGTCCCGGCGCAGCCTTGACCACTCAACCTCTGGTATTATCAGGCACGCTGCCCTGTCCCATCCTTACGTCGGTACCGCCTACGCCGCTGTGCCGCCGACAGTGAGACCGTCGATGCGCAGCGTCGGCTGACCCACACCGACGGGCACCGACTGTCCGTTCTTGCCGCAGGTGCCGATGCCGGAATCGAGCTTCATGTCGTTGCCGATCATGGCGACGTGCTTGAGTGCTTCGGGCCCGTTGCCGATGAGCGTTGCGCCCTTGATCGGCGCGCCCTTGCGGCCGTTTTCGATCAGGTACGCTTCCGTACAGGAGAAGACGAACTTGCCGGAGGTGATGTCCACCTGGCCGCCGCCGAAGTTCACCGCGTAGATTCCCTTGTCGACGCTCGCGAGAATTTCTTCCGGATCCCTGTCGCCCGCGAGCATGTACGTATTGGTCATCCGCGGCATGACGCTGTGCGCATGACTCTGCCGGCGTCCGTTGCCAGTGGGGGCCGTGCCCATCAGCCGCGCGTTCTGCCGGTCCTGCATGTAGCCTTTGAGGATTCCGTCTTCGATCAGCACCGTCCGCGTCGTCGGTGTGCCTTCATCGTCGATCGTGAGCGAACCGCGGCGGCCGGAAATCGTACCGTCGTCCACCACCGTCACGCCCGGCGCGGCGACGCGCTCGCCGAGCAGCCCCGCGAAGGCTGAGGTCTTCTTGCGGTTGAAATCGCCCTCGAGGCCGTGGCCGATCGCTTCATGCAGAAGAATGCCCGGCCAGCCGGGGCCGAGCACGACCTTCATCTCCCCGGCCGGTGCCGGAACCGATTCGAGATTGACGAGCGCCTGTCTCAGCGCCTCGTCGACCGCATCCTTCCAGTATTTCGGATCGAGATAGGTCTCGTAGCCCGAGCGGCCGCCGCCGCCGTAACTTCCCGATTCCTGCCGTCCGTTCTCTTCGACGATGACCGAGACCCCGATGCGCACGAGCGGGCGGATATCGCGCCAGCTCTCGCCGCCGGCGCGCAGGATTTCGATTGTCTGATGTTCGCCGGCGAGCGCACAGGAGACCTGACGAACGCGCGGGTCCCTGGTGCGTGCATAGGCATTCATTTCCTCGAGCAGTTTGATCTTGGCCGCGAACTCGGCGCTCGCGAGCGGGTCCTCGTCGCCGTAGAGCTTGGCGTTGGTGCGCTTGGGTGAGAGATCGAGCGCGCCGGCGTGCCCCTTCGCCACCGCCGAAACGGTTTCGGCCGCGCGGCGGATGGCACTTTCGGAAAGTTCGTTTGCATGCGCGTAGCCCGTCGCTTCGCCCGCCACCGCGCGCAGGCCGAAGCCCTGCGTCGTGTCGAAACTCGCCGCTTTCAGCCTTCCGTCATCAAAAGAGAACGATTCGCTGCGGCAAAATTCGAGGAACAGTTCACCGTCGTCGCTACCCGAAAGCGCGCGATCCACGATTCCCTGCACGTCGCTGCGGTCGAGCCCAGCCTTGTCGAAAAACAGATCGCCATCCATCGCGCGAATTCCTTGAGAATGGTTGAGACATAGCGTCTCCAGGGTGCGAACGAAACCGCGCGAACGCGTCGGTCCTCAGGGGCACTCGCGGCGAGCCTCGTTCCAGTGGCATAAGGTCGCAATGACTTGCGCCGCTTGGCTCCCCTAAACCAGCGTTATCTCGACTCTTTCTGACCGTCGGGCGCCGGATGGGCGCCCATCATCCTTGAGGTCGCCCGGATGCTTCGAAAATGGATCGCACTGGCAGCCGGCGCGTGCGCGGCAATCCTCGCGGCTGCCGGCCCCTTGCAAGCTACGCAGCCACTGCCGTGGCAAACCGGATTTCAGCCGGCTGCTTCGCCGGTGATGGAGCGCATCGAGGCGTTCCACAGCGGCCTGCTCATCCTCGTTACCATAATCTGCCTGTTCGTCTTCGGACTGCTCCTCTGGGTAATCATCCGCTACAACCACCAACGCAATCCGGTCCCGGGCAAGACAACCCACAACACGGTCCTGGAAGTGCTCTGGACCATTGTGCCCGTCATCATTCTGGTCGCGGTCGCCATCCCGTCGTTCAAGCTTCTCTACTACGAAGCGGATATTCCCAAGCCCGACCTCACGATCCGTGCCATCGGCAAACAGTGGTTCTGGACCTACCAGTATCCGGGCAGCGGCAACTTTCAGTTTGATTCGCTCGGCCTTTCGGACGCCGACGCGGCGAAGAAAGGCGAGCCAAGGCTCCTCGGCGTTGACAACGTCGTGGTCGTCCCGGTGAACGAGGTCGTGAAAGTGCAGACGACGGGCGCCGACGTGATCCATTCCTGGGCCGTTCCCGCCTTTGGCGTGAAGATGGACGCCATTCCCGGCCGCCTCAACGAGACATGGTTCAAGGCGACGGCCGAAGGAACCTATTACGGCGAGTGCTCCGAGCTCTGCGGCGCGCGCCACGCCTACATGCCCATCGAAGTCAAGGTCGTGTCCGAGGACGCCTTCAAGGCCTGGCTCGCCGGTGCGAAAAAGAAGTTCGCCGCGATCGACAACGAGCGCGTGGCGTCGAAATGATCCATTCCCATCCAACGAAAGTCATTGTCCATGGCTGATATCGCGCTCGCGCATGAGGATCACCCCACCGGCTGGCGCCGTTTCGTCTATTCGACGAACCACAAGGACATCGGCACGATGTACCTTATCTTCGCCATCTGCGCGGGTCTCGTGGGCGGCACGCTCTCGATGTTCATGCGCGCCGAGCTGATGTATCCGGGGCTTCAGGTCTTCAGCGAACCGCACACCTTCAACGTTTTCGTTACTGCGCATGGCCTGATCATGATCTTCTTCATGATCATGCCGGCGATGATCGGCGGGTTCGGGAACTGGCTGGTGCCGCTGATGATCGGCGCGCCCGACATGGCGTTCCCGCGCATGAACAACATCTCGTTCTGGCTGCTGCCGTTCTCCTTCACGCTCCTGATCCTTTCGATGTTCGTCGAAGGCGATTCGGGCGGGATGGGTGTGGGCGGGGGCTGGACAATGTACGCACCGCTCTCGACCACGGGTTCGCCCGGTCCGGCGATGGATTTTGCGATCTTCGCCATCCACATCGCCGGCGCGTCGTCGATCCTGGGCGCCATCAATTTCATCACCACCATCTTCAACATGCGCGCGCCGGGCATGACGCTCCACAAGATGCCGCTGTTCGTGTGGTCGATCCTGGTGACCGCGTTCCTGCTTCTGCTGTCGCTTCCCGTTCTCGCGGGCGCGATCACCATGCTCCTGACCGACCGTCATTTCGGAACGAGCTTCTTCAACGCAGCCGGTGGAGGCGATCCGATCCTCTTCCAGCATCTTTTCTGGTTCTTCGGCCATCCGGAAGTCTACATCCTGATCCTTCCGGGCTTCGGCATGATCAGCCACGTGATCTCGGCGTTCTCGAAGCGTCCGGTGTTCGGCTATCTCGGCATGGCCTACGCGATGGTGGCGATCGGCTTCATCGGCTTCATGGTGTGGGCCCACCACATGTACACGGTGGGGCTGTCGGTCGACACGAAAGCCTATTTCGTCTTCGCGACGATGGTGATCGCCGTGCCGACCGGCATCAAGGTGTTCTCGTGGATCGCCACGATGTGGGGCGGCTCGATCGAGTTCAAGACGCCCATGCTGTGGGCCATGGGCTTCGTGCTTCTGTTCACCATCGGCGGCGTGACGGGCGTGGTGCTCGCAAATGCCGGTGTCGATGTCGTGCTCCAGGACACCTACTATGTCGTGGCCCACTTCCACTACGTGCTGTCGCTTGGCGCGGTGTTCGCGATTTTTGCCGGCTGGTATTTCTGGTTCCCCAAGATCACCGGCTATCGGTACAATGAGGCGCTCGGCCAGATTCACTTCTGGCTCACCTTCATCGGTGTGAACATCGCCTTCTTCCCGATGCATTTCCTCGGGCTCGCCGGCATGCCGCGGCGCATCGCGGACTATCCGGACGCCTTCGCCGGCTGGAATTTCGTGTCGTCCATCGGCGCGTTCACGGCTGGCGCCGGCACGGTCGTGTTCCTGATCGCGATGACCGAAGCATTCTTTGCAAAGCGCAGGGCAGGGGACAATCCGTGGGGCGTGGGCGCAACGACCCTCGAGTGGCTCCTGCCGTCGCCGCCGCCGTTCCATTCGTACAATGAGTTGCCGCACATCACATGACCATGGCCGCCGCCACACTCGCGTTTGAGCCACGCGCGGCAAGCGTGGGCGATTACTTCGCGCTTTTGAAGCCGCGGGTGATGTCGCTTGTGCTGTTCACGGCGGTCGCCGGCATGCTGCTGGCGCCGGTGAAGCCGGACCTGCCTACCGCGTTCACCGCGCTCCTGTGCATCGCCGTCGGCGCCGGCGCTTCGGGCGCGCTCAACATGGCCTATGATTCCGACATCGACGCGTTGATGGCGCGCACGGCGACGCGGCCGGTTCCGATGGGCCATATCGCCCGGGGCGATGCGCTCGCTTTCGGCTGGACGCTTGCCGCCGGTTCGGTCGCGGTGATGGCGCTGTTCGTCAATCCGCTCGCCGCGTTCCTGCTCGCTTTTTCGATCGCTTTCTACGTCTTCGTGTACACGCTCTGGCTGAAGCGTCGCACCGCACAGAATATCGTCATCGGCGGCCTCGCCGGCTCGCTCCCGCCTGCGATAGGCTGGGCCGCGGCGACGGGGTCCGTGGGACTCGCGCCGCTGCTTCTGGTGCTGATCATATTCCTTTGGACGCCGCCGCATTTCTGGGCGCTCGCACTCTACCGTTCGGACGATTATGCGCGCGCCGGTGTGCCGATGCTGCCCGTCGTCAGCGGCAAGCGCGCGACGCGCCGGCAGATCCTGATTTACTCGCTCGTTCTGGCGCCGCTCGGGCTCGTGCCGGCCGCCACAGGACTGGGCGGTCCGCTCTATGCCGCCGTGGCGCTCGGTTTCGGCGCCTGGTTCCTCATCGACGCAATCGCCGTGTTGCACGAAACCGACGAGGTGCGCGAGCCCGCCGCGCGGCGGCTGTTTGGCGTCTCGATCATGTATCTGTTCGTGCTCTTCGCCGCGCTGATGCTCGAGCGGCTGATGGGATTGCCGCCGTTTGCGTCCCTGTCGCTTGGGGGCTGGGCGTGAAACGATGGAGGATGATGACCGTGTGCAAAGGGAGCGGCGCCGGCGCAACATCGCCATCGCCCTTCTCCTCGGCGCGCTTGCCGTGCTGTTCTTCGTCATGACGATCGTGCGGCTCAAGGGGCACGTGCTCGAAGTTTTTCAATAGAGGCGGATATGGCAGACGCGCACGCAAAGCATCACGACTACCACCTCGTCGATCCGAGCCCGTGGCCGATCGTCGGATCCGTCGGCGCCTTCACCATGCTGATAGGCGCCATCCTCTGGATGAACTCGGACTACCATGGCTTCGGGCTCCCGGTGAACGGACAGCCGTGGATATTCGCCGTCGGCGCCGTACTTGTTCTGTACACCATGGCCGGCTGGTGGCGGGACGTGATCAGGGAGTCGGTCGTTCTGGGCGACCACACGCCGGTGGTGAAGCTCGGGCTCCGCTTCGGGATGGTGCTCTTCATCACCTCCGAGGTGATGTTCTTCGTTGCGTGGTTCTGGGCCTACTTCAACTTCAAACTGTTTCCCCACGATGTGGGCATCAGCCAGTGGCCGCCGAGCGGAATCGTGACGCTCGATCCGTGGCATTTCCCGCTGCTGAACACGCTTATCCTGCTTACCTCGAGTTCGTCAGTGACGTGGGCGCACCACGCAGTGCAACATGGCGATCGCAAGGGCACGATTCAGGGATTGCTGGTTACCGTCCTGCTCGGTCTGTCATTCAGCTGCGTTCAGGCCTACGAGTACAGCCACGCGCCGTTCACCTTCGGCTTCAATCATCTTGCGCTGCAGCCGTTCACCGATCCCGCGCACGCTTTGCTTGCGGCAGGCGTCGGCAATTTCCAGGCGATCTACGGTTCGACCTTCTTCATGGCCACGGGATTTCATGGCTGCCATGTCATCATCGGCACGATTTTCCTGGTGGTGTGTCTGGGCCGGGCAATCGCAGGTCAGTTCACCCCTGAGCGCCATTTCGGACTCGAGGCTGCCGCCTGGTATTGGCATTTCGTCGATACGGTCTGGCTTTTTCTCTTCACCTGCATCTATTACCTGGGCGCCTCGGCGACAACGCTGGCTTGACGGCTTCCACCACGCTTTCGGCGGCGGTGCTCAGCCGCTGCCCGCGATGTGGACAGGGACCACTATTCGCAGGCTATCTGCGTATCGCGCCCAATTGCTTGCGTTGTGGTCTCGATTACGCGCTGTTCGATGTCGGTGACGGCGCGTCCGTGTTTGTGATTCTCATCGTCGGCTTTCTCGTTGTGGGCGCGGCCCTGATCACGGAGGTGGCCTGGTCGCCACCCTATTGGGTGCATGCCGTGCTGTGGCTTCCTGCAATTGCGATCCTGACCCTGGGTGGGCTGCGCCTCGCAAAATCCACGCTCATGGTGCTACAGTACAGGCATCAGGCACGCGAGGGCCGCATCGCTTGATCCGCTTCCGGCCCCAATCGGGGTTTACGCTGCTGTGCCTCCCGCTGTTTGCAGCTCTTGTCGGGCTTGGCGTGTGGCAACTCGAGAGGCTGCAGTGGAAGCTCGGGCTCATTGCACAAATCCGGCACAACATGCAGGCGCCGCCGATCTCCCTCAAGCGGGCGCTGCAACTCGGCCTCGCAAGCGCGCAATACCGCCGCGTTGCGGTGAGCGGGCATTTCGACAACGCGAAGGAAAGTTATCTGTACACTACCGGGCCTCACGGAGGGCCGGTCTATCATATCCTGACGCCGTTGATCATCGGCACCGCGGACGCCGTCATGACGGACCGCGGCTATATCCCGATCTCGCTTCGCAATCCTCTTTCGCGACCGGGAAGCCAACCGGAGGGACAAGTCGACTTCGTCGGGATACTCCGCACGCCGGACAAGCCCGGCATCTTTACGCCGTCACCGGATCTGCGGAACCGCATCTGGTTTGCCCGCGACGTGCAGGCGATGGCGAGCCGTGATCACCTGCGGCTTGCAGCGCCCGTAGTGCTTGAAGCAGTCGCCTCGCCCGGCCAGAAATGGCCGCGCGGAGGACAGACGCGCGTCGATCTTCCCAATGACCATCTGCAGTACGCACTGACCTGGTTTTTCCTCGCCGCGGCGCTCGTCGCCGTTTACCTCGCCTGGCACCGCGCCCGGGGGCGATTGCTTTTTGGTACATATCCCAAAGACTCAGGCCTAGGAGTGCGCCGATAAATGATTCACGCGGAGGCGGGAAGACGCGGAGTTTCTAACCGCCAAGATGCCGGTGCACCGAGGAGGAACAGCGCGCGAAAGGCGCATATGAGGACGTGCTTCGCCACGGTCGCTTCCCGCGCATTGGCCGCGAATAAACATCCTTGCGTCTGCGCATCTTGGCGGTTTGTTTTCCCGTCCGCGCCCTTCGCGTCTCTGCATGGCCATTCCTGCCGGGCGCAGGCGCCAACCTTCGCCGACTCCGTCGCGGCGCGGCCGCCTGACAAAGTTACCCGGACTGGCGTTTGCAGCATGGGAACGCCGGAAAGCCGCTTATGAACTACATCAGCACGCGGGGTGCGGCGCCGGCAGTCGGATTTGCCGATATGCTGCTCGGAGCATTGGCAAGCGACGGCGGATTGTACCTGCCGGAGAATTGGCCGACGGCAGTACCGCTTGTATCGAGGCACTATCAGGACGTTGCGCGTTCGATTTTGCAGCCCTTCGCGACCGCAGCGCTCTTACCGGAGGATCTGCGTGAGGACGTTGCTGCCGCGCATGCCTCGTTCGATCACGCCGACATCGCGCCTCTGGTCGAGCTGGAACCGGGGCTCTGCCTGCTTGAGCTGTTTCACGGGCCGACGCTGGCGTTCAAGGACATTGCGCTGCAACTGCTTGCGCGTCTCATGTCGCGCGAACTCGAACGGCGGAATGCGCGGGCGACCATTCTCGTCGCGACGTCGGGCGATACGGGATCGGCGACCATTGCCGCCTTCGGCGGGCAGCCGCGAGTCCAAATCTTTGTGCTGCATCCCAAGGGGCGGGTCAGCGAGGTGCAGCGGCGGCAGATGACGACTTCGCCGCATGCGAACGTTCATAATATTGCGCTCGAAGGAACCTTCGACGATGCACAGGCGCTGGTGAAGCAGCTTTTTTCCGACCGCGACTTTGCACAGACGCATTTCCTGACCGCCGTGAATTCGATCAACTTTGTCCGCATCGTTGCCCAGAGCGTCTATTACTTCACTGCTTCCGCGAGGCTGGGCGGTCCCGCGCGGTTTGTCGTGCCCACCGGGAATTTTGGCGATATTTTTGCCGGAGAAGCCGCCACGCGCATGGGGCTGGAGGTTGCCGGGCTCGTGGCCGCCACAAATGCCAACGACATTCTCGCGCGGGCGCTGAACGATGGCGTCTACGCGGCCCACGAGGCGAAGGCGACCTTCAGTCCGTCGATGGACATCCAGGTCGCCAGCAATTTCGAGCGAGCGCTGTTCGAAGCGTCCAATCGTGACGGCACCTGGATATCGCAGGCGATGCGGGCGTTTTCGCGCGAGCGGACACTGACGATTCCCGACAAAGTCCTCGCGTCGCTGCGCGGGCGGTATCAGGCATTTTCCATTTCCGATGAAGAAACGCTCGCCACGATCCGTCACGTGCATCGCCGCTTCGGACGACTGGTCGATCCACACACCGCCGTCGGCCTCGCCGCAGCCACGAGGGTCCCCGCAACCGATGTTCCGACCGTGATCCTCGCGACCGCGCATCCGGCAAAATTTCCCGAAACGGTCGCGCGCGCGACCGGTCTGGTCGCCCCCTTGCCGCCGCGCCTTGAGCAATCTTATCTGGAGCCCGAACGGTATTCTGTCCTTCCAACCGGGGCGCCTGAACTGCGCGCCTTCATCGAGGCTCGATCGGCAAATCATGAACGTTGAAATTACGCGTCTCCCCAATGGGTTGACGGTTGCAACTGATCCCATGTCTCAACTCGAAAGCGCGAGCCTCGGGGTGTGGGTAAACTGCGGCGCGCGCCACGAAACCGAAGACCGCATGGGCATTTCCCACATGCTCGAACACATGGCGTTCAAGGGCACGGAACACCGGACAGCGCGCGGCATCGCCGAGGAAATTGAAGCTGTCGGCGGCGCGCTCAACGCCTATACGAGCCGGGAACAGACGGCCTTTCATGCCCGTGTGCTGAAGGCGGACGTTCCGCTGGCGGTAGACATTCTCGCCGACATTCTCACGCACCCGACTTTCGATGCCGCTGAGCTCGAACGCGAGCGCCACGTCGTGCTGCAGGAGATCGGACAGGCGCACGACACGCCGGACGACATCATTTTTGACTACCTGCAGGAGGCGGTCTATCCGGACCAGCCTATGGGTCGGCCGATTCTGGGCGATGAGCGGACCGTCAGTGCCTTCACGCGCGCCCATCTCGATCAGTACATGGATGCGAATTATCGCGCCGGCGGCATGACGCTGATTGCGTCCGGCGCGGTCGATCACGCTGCCATGGTTGAGCTCGCCGTACGCCATTTTGGCGATTTGCTTTTCGGCGACGCACCGAAAAGCGTGCCGGCGCAGTTCGTCGGCAGCGACATACGGCACCGGGAAGAACTCGAGCAGGTACATGTCGCCTGGGCTTTTCCGGGTGTTCCCAGTGGCGATGATGCGCTTTTCGCCGCGCAGGTCTTCGCAACGGCGCTCGGCGGCGGGATGTCGTCCCGCCTCTTTCAGGAGATTCGCGAAAGACGTGGTCTCTGCTATTCGATTTATGCTTTCGCGAACTCGTTCGTCGATAGCGGCATGGTTGGCGTTTATGCCGGCACGGGCCAAAACGAGGCCGAGGAGATTTCCGGGTTGGTTGTCGAACAGATCGCCTTGCTGGCGCAAACGGCGAATGCCGAGGAGGTCGCACGCGCCAAGGCTCAGCTCCGATCCGGTTTGCTCATGGGCCTCGAGCGTCCCTCTGCGCGCGCCGAGCAGATCGCGGCCCATCTCTTTGCGTATGGCCGGGTAGTTCCGATCGACGAAATCAAACAGAAACTCGACGCGGTCGGCGTCGGCGCCGTCCGGCAGTTTGGCGAGCGGCTGATGACCACGAGGAGGCCGGCATTCGCCGCGCTTGGACCGGTTGAGAAGCTGGAGAGCTACGAAAGATTCGCGGGGCGTTTCAGCCCTGCTGCGCATGCCGCCGAATGAGCGTCAGTCGCATGGGCTTCATGCGGGGACTGATGTTCCCGGGCGGTCAGCAGCCCGTCATCAACGGGAACGGCGTGTATCTTCGCTATCCGCGCGTTTCCGACTTCGTGGCATGGTCGCGATTGCGCGGCGACAGTCGAACTTTTCTCGCACCATGGGAGCCCGCCTGGGCGACCGATGAGTTGAGCAAGGGCGCGTTCCGCCGCCGTCTCAAGCGCTACCAGAGAGAATCGCGGGAAGATTCGGCCTACGCCTTTTTCGTATTCCGCGGATCCGACAATGAACTCCTCGGCGGCTGCACGCTTTCCAATGTGCGCCGGGGTGTCACCCAATGTTGCTCGCTTGGCTATTGGGTGGGGGAGCGCTTTGCGCGGCAGGGGTATATGTTTGATGCCGTGCGCGCACTGATTCCCTTCATCTTTCGTACCCTTGGTTTGCACCGGATCGAGGCCGCCTGCCTTCCAGCGAACGAACCTTCGCGCAACCTGCTCGCCAAGGTAGGTTTCCGTCAGGAAGGGCTCGCGCGGCGCTATCTGCAGATCAACGGGGAGTGGCAGGACCACATGCTGTTTGCTCTTCTCGCCGAAGACGTACAGCCCGCTTGAGCGGCGGCGCCGCATTTTCTCCCGTTCCGTTCCGGCGCTCGCTGGTTGCCTGTGTGTTGCTGGCGTTGTGCGTCCTCTGGGTCGCGCACGCCGCATCGCCGCAAAATCCCGATTTCTCCCAAGCGGACCCCGTCATCAATCTGACCGGCTCGCTATCGGCTTACCATGCTTCCACATCCTCAGGGGACGACGGATCGCGCTGGTACCTGACGACCGTGGCCAACCGGGCCGTTCGTCCGGTCACGCGAATCCTTTTGGCAGAGCAGCCGCCGGATGCAGGGCTTCGCCTTCTGCCACGCCGCGGCCGCGCCTCGATCCGACAGGTGGCCGCGTCTGACGCCGATGTGACTGTCGAAAACGCGCACGCCTACGGCCGCTACGCGTTTCGCGTCACGATTCCGCCAGCCACGTCGGCCGCTCTGGCGATCAGGATCGCAAACGACGACGTACGGCCCCGCGTCCTGGCATGGAGCGAATCCGCCATAGCGGCGCACAAAGCGCAGACCGAAATCGTTTTTGCTGCCATCGCCGGCCTTATTGCGGCGTCGCTTGCAATCATGGCCGGAGTCGCGGTCATGACCGGCCACGCCACGCCACGCTGGGCGTCGGCGGTGCTGCTCGGCCTTCTCCTTGTACAGCTCGGATCCGCTGGAATGTTCGATGCCATCGGGGTTGGCGGCGTCGGCGGACCGTACGGAATCACGACAATGCTCGCCGGTCTGACGCTGGCGGCAGGTTTCCGGCTTGCCGACAACATCGCGCCGTTCGAAAAGCGCTGGTCACCCGAAGTGCTGCGTTGGACCACTATCGGCCTCGTCGGCTTTTCTGCGTTCTCGGCGGTCGGAGTTCCCGGCGCCATGCTGCTTACCGAGATGGCAATCGTGGTTGGAACCGCTTCCATCGCCACCTGGCTTGTGCATCAGGGACTTGCGGGCGTGCAGGCAGCGCGCGTCGCCGCGCCGGCCGCGACGACCTTTGCCATCGTAAGTTCCGCTGCGGCGGCTTTCGCTCTTGGCGGTCTGGAGTCGAACGCCGCTGCTCCCGGCATCATCGGCGGCTTCGCCGCAACCGGCGCCGTGTTGCTCGGGCTTGCCGTCGCGGCGGGCGAGGGGATCGCCAACCTCCCCTCGCGCCAGGAGACGTCCGGGGAACCAAGACGCGAAGCGGCAGAAGAAAATGGCGAGGCGGTCGCTGCGATCGGTGCCTCCTATCAGGGAATGTTCGAATTTGATACTGTACAGGAAATCGTCAAGCTCTCGCCCGAAGGCGCTGCTCTTCTCGGGCTCTACAACGGCGCGGAAGTCTTTTCGTCGGCCGCGTGGCTTGCGCGTGTTCACCCCGACGACCGTGACATCTTTCGCGATGCGATGGAGCGCTTTCGCGGGCAGCGCGGGCTCGCCTTTCGTATCGAGTTTCGCGTGCAGACCGAACAGGGGGCCTGGTGCTGGCTGGAATTGCGCGCGACGGCGCTCGGCCCGGGCGCGGCTGTCGAGCGTTATCTGGGTCTTATTGCCGATGTCACCTCGCGCAAGGAGGCCGAGGCCGGGGTGCCGCTGCGCGAGCGGGACACGCTCACCGGGCTCCGCGGCAGGACGAGTCTCGTCGACGATCTCGAGCGCCTCGGTCCGAAATTCGCATTCGCGACGCTGACCGTGCTCGATATCGACCGGTTCAAATCTGTACATGCGAGTCTGGGCGATGCCGGCGGCGACAGTGTCCTTTGCGAAATCGCGGCTCGGCTGATCACGCTATCGCGCGGGAAAGCGGAGGTGTTCCGGTTGGGCGGCGACTGCTTCGCGATGCTGTTCGTCGATCCGGGAACGAATGCGGTGGCGCTGGGCGAACGCATCGTGGAGGTACTGAACGCACCGCACAAATGGAACGGGCGCCGCGCCTTTGCGCCGGCGAGCGTCGGTATCGCCCTGGGGCGCGACGCCGGCGACGCGGCCGTGCTTCTCACACATGCCGAAGCGGGGTTGAAGAAAGCGAAGCGCGAAGGCGGTGCAACCGCCCGTCTTTATTCTCCGACCATGCAGGCGCCGCCGCATTGGGACGAGGTGGAACTCGAATCCGAATTGCGCCAGTCGCTCGCCCGTGGCGAGATCGACCTTGTGTACCAGCCGATCGTGCGTCTTGCCGATTCGACAGTGGCGGGGTTCGAAGCGCTGCTGCGCTGGAATCATCCCGAGCGCGACGCGATAGCGCCGGGCGAATTCATTCCGCATGCCGAGCGGACGGGCTTCGTCGTCGAACTTGGCCGGTTTGCACTCGCACGGGCGATTGCCGATCTCGCCAAATGGCAGAAGATGTTTCCCCTGTCACCGCCGCTCTTTGTCAGCGTCAATATTTCGCGGCGCCAGTTGAGTGAACGCAATTTTGACCGGCAGCTCTCAAAGCTGCTCGCGGGCAGCGGAATCGCGCCCGGCACGCTCAAGCTCGAACTAACCGAGAGCGCGGCGGCCAAGGCCGGCGAGGATCTGCCTGAAATGCTCGGCCGCCTGCGCGGCTGCGGTGCCAGTCTTGCAATCGACGATTTCGGCACCGGCCTGTCCACTCTCGGTCAGCTCAAGGACGTACCTTTCGATACGGTGAAGATCGACAAGAGCTTTCTTGAAGAGAATCAATCTGGCGAGGCGGATCAGCGCGTGGTGCTGCGCTCGATCGTCAGCCTTTCCCGCGAACTCGGCCGCGCGGTCGTAATGGAAGGCATTGAAACGGAGCGTGACGTACAGCGGCTGAGGGAGATGGGCTGCGAATATGGGCAAGGTTTCCATTTCGCAGCAGCTCTCATCCGGAGTGAGGTCGCCGCGTTCATCGCCCGTCACCGCCCCGATGCGGCGCGCGAGTCAAGCGCGGCGGGCGCGAGCGGACAGGCCTGACGCATTCCGCCTCCCCGCATGTCGACGGCGCGGGCGATGGTGCGTGCGGCGAGGCTCGCCGCTCCGATCGTACGGCTGCTTCTACGACTTCACCTGGTTGTCCGTCTGGCGAATGAACGCAGCAACCGCGTCATGAAGCTCTTTGAGCGACTGCTGATGCGCGTAAACCATGTGGCCTGACGGATAGTAGTGAAACGAAATGTTCTTCGCGAGCGCCGGCGGAATCGGCAGGTGGTGCATCTCGTACCACCCCTCGTAATAGGGAGTCGCGAGATCGTAATAGCCGCCGTTCACCATCACGCGAAGATTGGGATTCTGTTTCATGGCGCTCGCGAGATCGGGCATCACGTTCGGCGTGCCGGGCGAGGGGAAACCCTGGCCGGGTTGCTGGTGCTTGAAGTCCCACCATTTGAAGACGTTGAAGAACGGGTTGTAGCGTTTTCCCTGACCGTAGTTCAGATCGTTGCGGACGTACGCGTTGAAGGCCGACACATAGGCCGAACTGATCGCGGCTGATTGCGGGTCGTAATCGGCCTCCTTGCTCAGCGGATCCAGCGATGGGCCGGAGAAACGCGTATCGAGGCGCCCGGTCGTCAGCCCGGTATTGTCCTGCAGATTTTTCTCGAATTCACCGCCCTCAATGCGGAGATTGGCCTTGAGAATGTAGGAAACGGGAAGACCCGTGAACTCGTGAAGCTTTTCCGCGATCGCAGCCCGGCGTCGCGGCGGCAGGCCCATGCCCGCAGAGAGAGCCAGAGCATAATCCGTCATGGCGAAACGCTCGGCCGAACGCACAAACGGCACAAGGTCCTTCGGTTGCGTGCCCGGCAGCTTGTGGTGATACCAGGCGGTCGCCGCATAGGTCGGCAATGCGAGTGTGTACGGAATGTCGGTGCCCGGATTGCCCTCCGCGCCGTCGACCGACAGATCGAAATTGAGGATTTGCGAAAGGAGGATGACGCCGTTCAGGTCGACACTGTCATTGGTCGCAAGGTCGTTCGCGACCACGGCCGACCGCGGAGTGCCGTAGCTCTCGCCGAAAAGATATTTCGGCGAGTTCCAGCGGTTGTACCTGGCGAGAAATTCCTGGATGAAGCTGGCAAATGCCTTCGCGTCCTGATCGACGCCGAAGAAGGCCTTCTCCTTGTCCTTGCCGGCGATGCGGCTGAACCCCGTCGCAGGGGCGTCGATAAAGACGAGGTCGGTTGCGTCGAGGAGCGTCTCGTCGTTGTCCACGAGCTTGTAGGGCGCGGCGGCCGTGTGCGTATCGTCGGCCGTCACCACGCGTTTCGGCCCAAAGGCCCCCATGTGCAGCCATACCGTCGAGGACCCGGGTCCGCCATTGTAGAGAAACGTTATGGGCCGCTCTTCGGGACGTACGCCACGCTTCGCGTAATAGACAAAGAACATCGAGGCTTCGGGCGAGGACTCGTCGGCCTTGGCGTCGGGATTCTTCGAGCCGCCATTCTGGGCGGAGTCGTTCCAATCGTCCGGATGTACAACAAGCGTGCCGGCGGTGGCCTGATAGGAAACGCCGTTGACCGAGCCCTGCGTAACGGATTCTTCCGACTTGAAGAACTTTCCCGAGAACGGGGCGGGCTGCGCGTCCGGTGCCGGCGCTTTTTCGGCTCCGACAGCAACGACTGCCACAAATGCGACCGCGAGGGTCGCGCCGAGCGCCGCGAGCCGTCGCGCCGCCACGTGATGTGCCATTGGAAACGCTCCTCTTCGACCAGATCACAGAAAAGCCGCAAGTCGTCAGCGCTTCAAGTCCGGTGTGGTTACCGGGAGGCAATAACCTTCACTTCGCCGTGAAAAGGGGGTGCGAGACGGCTGCGGGACTGCGGTACAGAAGAGACGTGCGAAAGGCGCGCAGCTGTCATGCGTGGCCGGCGTGAGCCGACAGACCCGAGGCCTCTATCCCGAGCTTTCTGAGCGCGATCGCCCACTTGGTATCGAGGCCGATTTCGAACAGGAGCTCGGAATCCGCGTCGCAGTGAATCCAGCCGTTGCGGCGGATTTCGTCTTCGATCTGGCCGGCCGACCAGCCGGCGTAGCCGAGTGCAAATATCGCGTGTTCCGGTCCGCGGCCATCGGCCATGGCGCGCAGGATATCGAGGGTCGCGGTGAGCGACACGTCCTCGGATACGGGCAGCGTGGCTTCGGAACTTTCGTAGTCGCCACTGTGCAGCACAAAGCCGCGTCCCGTTTCGACCGGGCCGCCATAGAGGATGGGAAAGTTGGGTGTTGTGGGCCTGACAACGAGATCGAGCTTCTGCATCAGGTCGTGGAACGAGAGCCCGGCCACCGGCTTGTTGATGATAATGCCCATGGCGCCCTCGGCTGAGTGCGCGCACATGAAGATCACGCTTTTTTCAAAGTGCGGATCCGACATGCCGGGCATGGCGATCAACAGCTTGCCTTCCAGAAAATTCTCGCCGTCGGATGCGGCCGGATTTTTGGTGCGCAAGCTGGGCTGATCTTGATCGCCGCCAACCGGCCCGCGGACGTCAGACGAACCCGAATTTTTCGTGCGTGCCATGTGTCGAGTCTAGCACGCTTCGTGCGTTTGCGACAGCGGGAAACCCGCCGCTTTCCCGGCGTTTTGCGTTGTGCCGCACATGCGATACAAGCGGCGCGGGTGCGGAAAAACCAGGAGAAGCTTATGACAATCAAGGTTGGCGACAAGGTGCCATCAGCGACGCTGATGGAAATGAAGGGCGGCGCGCCGCAGCCGGTGAAAACCGACGATCTTTTCGCTGGGAAGAAAGTTGCACTGTTTGCGCTTCCGGGGGCCTTCACGCCCACCTGTTCGGCCAAACATCTTCCTGGCTTTGTGCAGCATGCCGACGACCTGAAGAAGAAAGGCATCGATGCCATCGCCTGTGTTTCAGTGAACGATGCCTTTGTGATGGGCGCGTGGGCGCAAAATCAGAGTGTCGGCGACAAGGTCATGATGCTCGCCGACGGCAACGGCGAGTTTACCCGCGCACTCGGACTCGAGATGGACGCGAGCAAATACGGCATGGGCAAGCGCAGTCAGCGCTATTCGATGCTCGTCGACAACGGCGTTGTGAAAGAACTCAACGTGGAAGAGCCAGGCGCCTTTTCCGTATCGAGCGCGGAGCACATGATCCAGCAGCTTTGAACGATCGCTAGTCCAACGTACTGTCATTCCCGCGAAAGCGGGAACCCAGCTCCTGCAACTGTTGAATGGCTTACTAGCGCTTGTGTTTACCTTTCAACACCGGCAGGCGCTGGGTCCCCGCATACGCGGGGATGACAAAATTATTTTAGTCGAAGATCAGAATTCCTGTTTATTCCGTACGCCCGCGATCGCAGCGCGGGCGAGGGCGTCGGCGCGTTCGTTCTCCGGGTGGCCGGAATGGCCGGCGACCCATTTCCAGCTTGTACGATGGCGCACGGTTGCCGCGTCGAGTGCGCGCCAGAGGTCGTCGTTTTTCACCGGATCCTTTTTTCCGGTCCGCCAACCGTTCAGTTTCCAGCGAGGAATCCAGCGCGTGATGCCGTCCATCACGTAACGGGAGTCCGTGTAGACAATGACGTCCGAAGGTTTCTTCAATGCCTCGAGCCCGCGGATCGCCGCAGTCAGCTCCATGCGATTGTTGGTGGTCAGGGCGTCGCCGCCGGAAATTTCCTTTTCGTGCTTTCCGGAACGCAGGATGGCGGCCCAACCGCCCGGACCGGGATTTCCCGAGCACGCGCCGTCCGTGAAGATTTCGACGACGGATGTCTTCACGCGCCGTACTCCGCAGCGCTCTGAACCTGTGCGTGAAACCGCAAATGACGGGCGAATTCGCGCGGGTCCTTGGGGCGGACGAGAGCCGTCGTGTCGTGTTCAAGCCAATCCTGAATGCGGGTGAGCAGAAAGCGGAGTGCCGCACCGCGCGCAAGGATCGGAAGGGCGGCAATTTCCTGCGCGGAGAGCGGGCGCTCCTTCGCGTACGACGCAATGAGGCTTTGCGAGCGGGCGCGGCTGAAACGTCCGCCCGGTTCGAAGCACCACGCGTTGATCATCACGGCAAGATCGTACGCGTAGAAATCATCGCAGGCGAAATAGAAGTCGATGAGCCCGGAAACCCTGCCCTCCATGAACAGCACATTGTCGGGGAAAAGGTCGGCATGAATGACGCCGGTCGGAAGGCCGGCGGGCCATGAATCCTCCAGCACTGCGAGATTGCCTGCGATCAATTCTCCAAGTCCGCTTTCAATCGAATCGGCCCGGGCGCCGATGGATTTCGCCAGGCGACGCCAGCCCGTGATTGAAAGGCTGTTTGCGCGCCGCGCGGCAAAATCGCTCCCGGCGCGATGGAGCGCGGCCAGGGCTGCGCCTGCCGCGCCGCAATGGTGTGCGCGCGGACGGTTGAGGGAAAGCCCGTCGAGAAATGTCAGGAGCGCGGCCGGGTGCTCCTTCAGTACCATCGATTGTGCCCCCTCGCGGGTGCGCAGCGGTTGGGGGCAGGCGATCCCCTTGCGGGCAAGATGTTCGAGAAGGCTCAGGAAAAACGGCAAATCGTCCGCGCTCACACGCTTTTCGTACAGCGTAAGAATGAAGGTGGCGCGATCCGTCTGAAGAAGAAAATTGGAATTCTCGACACCTTCGGCAATACCCTTGAAACTCCTGGGCGCGCCTATGTCATAGGCCGCCAGCACGGTGCCGAGTTCATCGAAGCCGATATCAGTATGAACGGCCACGGCCGGTCCGGATCATTGGGCAGTCCGTCTTTCCAACAGGGTGAGGCTTGGCTAAGGTCGTGCCTCGCGTTCATCAGGGAATCGACTTGCGCGTTCGGAAAAGTCAAGAAAGGCTCGCACGGCCGCCCCGGGATTCCCCTTCAACCCAGCTTCCATGAAACCCTTGTCTCGAATATCCGCGGTTGCGGCAACGATTCTGGCAGCCTCGCTTGCGGCGTGCTCCACCGACAAGACGGGCGATTGCCCGACCATGACGGGCGTCACCGACGCCTCAGTGAAGACCGTTTTTCGTCCCGGCGCGACCCAAGATCCGGCGAACGTTCTCTACACCGCCGAAATCGTGAGCGTTACCGGCGGGTGCGACATGGACAAGAAGCCGCCGCATACCACGGATGCAACGCTCACCATCACGTTTCGCGCGACGCGCGCCGCGAGTGCCGGCGAGGCGCACTATGTGTTGCCGTATTTTGTCGCGGTCACGGAAGGCACGCGTATCCTCGCGCGAACCGACTACACCACCACGCTTTCTTTCGAGCCCGGTCAGACCGTCGCGACGGCCACAGAATCGATCGGATCCGTGCATCTTGATCCGGCGAAGGACAAGCAGCCGTACGACTACCAGATTCTTGTCGGTCTCCAGCTTACCAAAGCCGAGCTCGATTACACCCGACGAACCGCGCATTATCAGCCATGATGCCGCTTCTCGCCGAACTGTCAGCGATCGCCGGACGGGCGTTCGCGGCCGAAGGGTTTGATCCGGCGCTTGGCGCCACCCAGGTTTCCGATCGACCGGACCTCGCTCAGTTCCAGTGCAATGGGGCCCTGGCCGCCGCAAAGCTCGCCAAATCCCCGCCGCGCGCGATCGCCGAACGCGTTGCCGCGCGGCTGAAAGCCGACGGCATTTTTTCAAACGTGGCGATCGCCGGTCCCGGTTTCATCAATTTCGATGTCACCGACGACGCGCTCGTTTTCAGGGTGGCCGATATGGCCGCCGATCCGCGGCTCGGCGCCCCCGAAACAGGCCTGGGCAAACGGCTCGTTGTCGATTTCGGCGGTCCGAATGTCGCCAAACCCATGCATGTCGGGCATCTGCGGGCCACCATCATCGGCGACTCGTTGCAACGGCTCTTTCGCGCCAACGCGTGGAACGTGCTGAGCGACGTGCATCTCGGAGACTGGGGTCTGCCGATGGGCCAATTGATCGTCGAGATCGGTCGGCGTGGTCTTGCGCCGGTCTATTTCGATGCGACGTACAGCGGCCCCTATCCCGGGCAGTCGCCGGTGACCATGGAGGAACTGGAGGAGCTTTATCCTGCGGCATCGGCCGCCTGCAAAGCCGATCCGGAGCGGCTCGACGAGGCGCGCCGGGCAACCGCCGAGCTGCAGGCCGGACGGCCGGGCTACCGCGCGCTGTGGCGCCATTTCTTCGAAGTCTCGGAAGAGGGTTTGGTCCGTGAATTCGCGAGCCTCGGCGTCAAGTTCGATCTGTGGAAGGGAGAGGCGGACGTGGACGCCCTGATCCCGCCGATGATCGACGACCTGAAGGCCCGCGGACTGGCCGTCGAAAGCCAGGGGGCGCTGATCGTGCCGGTGAGCGAGCCGGAGGACAAAAAAGAAGTGCCGCCGGCGATGTTGCTGAAATCGGACGGAGCCGTACTCTACGCGACCACCGATCTCGCGACGATCATCGATCGGGTGCACAACCACGATCCCGATCTTGTTCTGTACGTCGTCGACCAGCGTCAACACCTGCATTTCGAGCAGGTGTTCCGTGCCGCGCGAAAGGCGCATCTGAACGGCAAAGCCGTTCTCGAGCACGTGGGCTATGGCACCGTGAACGGTCCCGACGGCAAGCCCTTCAAGACGCGGGCCGGCGGCGTCATGAAGCTTTACGAACTCATCGCCATGGCGACGAAGGAGGCCGAGACGCGGCTGACGGAGCAGGGGCTTGCCAGTGACTACCCGCCGGAGGAGCGCGCGGAAATTGCGCGGACCGTCGGCATTGCGGCGATCAAGTTCGCCGACCTTTCGAATTTCCGTACATCGGACTACGTATTCGATCTGGCGCGCTTCACGCGATTCGAAGGCAAAACCGGCCCCTATCTTCAGTACGCGGCGGTGCGTATCCAGTCGATCCTGCGCAAGGCCGACGACGAGGCGCTTGTTCGCGGCAATCCGGTCATCCGCTCGCCGGAAGAGCGCCGGCTGCTGCTTCTCCTGCTGGGCCTTCCGGATGCAATGGGGATTGCGGAGACACGCCGCGCTCCGAACGTGCTGTGCGATTATGCCTTCTCGCTCGCGCAGGAATTCAGCCGTTTCTATACGGCCCACCATATCCTGTCGGAAGCAGTCGCAGAATTGCGCGCCGCGCGGCTCGGGCTGTGCGAGCTTACGCTGCGTGTTCTTGTGAAGGTGCTCGACCTCCTCGGCATCGAAGTACCAAAGAGAATGTGAATGAAAAGAGGGACAGGATATCGCGTCCCGTGATTTCGGCGCTTCGCGCTTTTCATACCGCGGGGGGACACGACATCCTGTCCCGCAGCCTTACGCTTTCGGCGATAATCCGGCGCGTTTCGCTCCAAAGCGCCAGGGCGTCGATTTCCGCAAGCGAGAACCATCGTGCCTCCGACGCGTCCGAGGCGGCGATGGGTTCGCCGGAACGAGCCCGCGCACAATAATCGACGAGGACGTAATGCGCGTCCTCGGCGCCCGCCCGGGCATCTCGAACCAGCTCTGCCACATCGATGAGCCCGGCAATCTCGATTTCGAGCCCGGTCTCTTCGCGAACCTCGCGGGCGAGCGCAGCGCGCAACGTTTCGCCGAACTCGACCTTTCCACCCGGCATACTCCATTCGTTCCGTCGTGGCGGATTCCGCCTTCGGATCAGCAGGACCTCCTCCCTTTCGTTCCATACGACCGCGCCGACGCCAAGAACGATGTTTGCTCCGGTCTTTTCATGATCCATGCCGAGCTTCCGGTTTTGCGGCGTTGCGGGATGGGTTTGTTCCCCGAGTGACCAGCTTGCATTGCCTGGGCATTTTCGGCCTATTGCCGGTCTTCTGTCGAAAGGGAGAACTCAGGATGTGGCGCATCGGAGCTGTCATGGCGGGCGCGTTGCTGGTCGCTTCCGTCGCCGCCTTTGCGCAGACACCGGACAATTCGTTGAGCCAGGAGGCCAACAAGGCCTTCCTCGCCGCCAACGCTGCCAAGCCCGGCGTTCATGTCCGACCGAGCGGGCTGCAGTACCGCATCATCAAGAACGGTTTTGGCAAGACTCCCGCCGCGGTTGATACTGTCGAGGTCCTCTACAAGGGAAACCTGATCAACGGAAAGGTCTTCGACCAGACCGAGCCTGAGCTCCCGGCTCAGTTCGTCGTGAATGGGGTGATCCAAGGCTGGACGGAAGCCTTGGAGATCATGCGCGAGGGCGACGAATGGGAGTTGGTGATTCCTCCCAATCTCGCTTACGGCACACGGGGCCAGCCGCCTGTCATCCCGCCGAACCAGACGCTCGTCTTCGACGTGACCCTCCTGAAGGTCACGCCCGCCCCGCCCAAGCAGCAGGAGTCGGACCAGTCGTCCGAGTAGCTTGTTCTCCGGGCAGGGTTTTTGCCCTCGTCGGGCAAAGGTATGCTATAGCTGGAAGGGTTCGATTTTGCGCCTGCCGCGTTTCGACAAAGCCCGCGCTTCGGAGCCGAATATCTCCATGAATTCCAGCTGGCGCCGCGTGCTGTCCAGGGGGTACGTGCGAATTGCGCTCGCGCTCCTCCTTGTCGTGGGCGCGAGCGTACTGTTCTGGGCGAGCCAGGATTATACCGTCATTGCACCCGATTGGGACGGGCAGGTGCGCGGGATCGCCTATGAACCCAGCCACATTTTCACCAGGAAAGATCACGAGTGGACAAGCCCCGAACAGATTGACCGCGATCTCGCGCAGATCGCGAAGATCACCGCGCGCATACGGACCTATTCGGTCAACAACGGTCTGGACCGCGTTCCTGAAATCGCGCGGCGGCACGGGCTGACCGTTTCGCTCGGCCTCTGGATCGGACCCGATCTCGACCAGAACGAGAAGGAGGTCGAAACCGGGATCCGGGTCGCGCTGGCGAACCGGCGCGTGGTCGATCGCGTCATCGTCGGCAATGAATCCATTCTTTTCGGCTACGTCGGCGCCGACCAGCTGAACGCGTACATCCGTCGCGTTCGCGCCGCTCTGCCGAACCGCATCAAGGTGTCGACGGCGGAGCCGTGGTCGACATGGCTGCTCAATCCCGAAATCGGGCAGTACGTCGATTTCATCACCATCCATGATCTGCCCTACTGGGAGGGCGTCCCGGTACGCCGTTCGCTCGATTCGCTGCAGCGCTTCTATGCGGACGTACAGGACGAATTTCCCGACAAGCCGATCGTGATCGGCGAGACCGGTTGGCCATCGGCTGGGCGCACCCACAAAGCCGCGGAGACTTCGCTCGCCGACGAAGCCTGGTTCATCCGCAACTTTGTCCAGCTCGCGCTCGAGAAGGGCTACGATTACTACCTGGAGGAAGCCTACGACCAGCCGTGGAAGGGCAGTCACGAAGGCGCGGTCGGCGCCTATTGGGGACTGTTCGACGCGGTCGGCAATCCGAAGTTCTCGTTCACCGGCATGCTTCGCGCCTTCCCGGCGTGGCGCACCTATGCGTCGGGGGCGGCGCTGCTCTCGTTGCTGTTGGGACTCCTCATTCTCGGCCGCATGCCGCGCGTTCGTCAGCCCGGCTACATCGTGATGGGTGCGCTGGTGGGATTCGTCTCCACAGGCCTGCTCGTGGTTCTCGATGCGAGCACGCTCGAATACATCCAGCCGAGCGACCTTGCGATGACGCTGGCGATGATCCCGCTCGTGTTTCTGGCCGCTGCGGTTATCCTCACCGAAGGTGTGGAGCTTGCGTCGAGCCTCTGGCGGGTGGAGCGGCGCGTGCTCGATACGGTCGTGCCAGAGACGCCGCCGCGCGTTTCCGTACACGTCCCCTGTTACAACGAACCGCCTGCGATGGTGATCGCCACACTGAACGCGCTGTCGCGGCTCGATTACGAGAACTTTGAAGTTGTCGTGCTCGACAACAACACGCCCGATCCGGAGACCTGGCAGCCGGTCGAAGCGCATTGCGCGGAGCTGGGCGATCGTTTTCGTTTTCACCACGTCGACCAATTGCAGGGCTTCAAGGCCGGCGCGCTGAACGAGGCGCTTCGGCTCTGCGATCCGGAGGCGTCCTATGTCGCGGTCATCGACAGCGACTACCAAGTCGAGCCATTCTGGCTCAGGCGCGCACTGCCGTTCTTTGCATCGGAACGCGTTGCGCTTGTGCAAGGTCCGCAGGACTACCGCGACGGCGCCGCGAGCACCTTCAAGAAAATGTGTTTCGAGGAGTATCGCGGTTTCTTTCACATCGGCATGGTCGAGCGGAACGAGCATGACGCCATCATCCAGCATGGCACGATGACGATCGTACGCCGCGACGTGCTCGAAGACGTGGGTGGCTGGAGCCCCTGGTGCATCACCGAAGATACCGAGCTTGGCCTGAAGCTCTTCGAGGCCGGCTATGGCGCCGCATACATCCCCGAGAGCATGGGAAAGGGTCTTACGCCCGACACACTCGGCGCCTTCATGAGTCAGCGTTACCGCTGGGTGTACGGCGCCATGCAGATCATGAAGCGCCACGGAGCGGCCATTTTCCTCGGCAGATCGCAGCTCAACTGGGGCCAGCGCTATCAGTTCCTCTGTGGCTGGCTGCCCTGGATATCGGACGGGCTGGGCCTGATCGTGACGTTTTTCGCGCTCATCTGGACGGCGCTGATGGCGATCGCGCCCACCTACTTCGATGTGCCAATGGAGGCGCTTTCGGCAGCGGCCATCGCTCTCTTTGCGGCGAAAACGGTAAAGACGCTGCTCCTCTATCCGCAGAAGGTGCGTTCGGGGGTCGTCGGTGCCGTTCTCGCATCCACCGCTGGCCTTGCCTTGACGCATACCGTCGGCAAGGCCGTGATCGCGGGATTGCTCACCTCGAAACAGCCATTCCTCCGGACGCCGAAATGTCAAAACCCGGCGGAGCTTCGCGAGGCGCTGCGGCTGGTGTGGCAGGAACTGACGCTGCTCGGTCTCTGCGGCGCCGCAGTGCTGGCGATGCTCGGCACGCGCGGCTTCGACGATCCGGCCGCAACCCTCTGGATGACGATGCTGTCCATTCAGAGTTTGCCGTACGTCGCGACGCTCGTCACGGCTTTCGTGAGCGCGATCTCATACCGCCGCATGGCGGCGCCCGCGCCCGTCATCATGCTTCCCGCCACCGCCGTCGCAACCGAACCGGGCCTGCCGAAGGCGGCATAGTCTCGAAATGGGGCGCGGGCAACGGAGCGGCATTTGCCCCGTGGCCAGCTTGATCGCGATTGGAGTAGCCGCATCGTCGGTTGCTGAGCCGCTAATTTCGGCACAGCAATCGAAGTGCGAAATTGCTGCGAATGCTTTTGCGCAAAAATATTAAGCCGCCAAATCAAAGACGGGTATCGGAAGGGCAAAACACCAAAACCGTGACGCTCGCTTCGTCACACTTCGGTACAACTCATCGCGATCTGGCTGGATAGATATCGAAAGCGGCGATTTTTACGGAGGGGACAGAACGGATCATTCTTAGATCGTCAAAACCTTTCCCGGATTGAGAATGTTGTTGGGGTCCAGGGCGCGTTTGAGTGCCCGCATGGTGTCGATCTCGGCGGCGCTCTTGTAACGAGTAATTTCATCGCGCTTCATGACGCCCAGCCCGTGTTCCGCACTGATCGATCCGCCGAGACTCGCGACAAGATCGTGCACAACGCGAGCAACGTCTTCGCGGCGCGACAGGAATGACTGCGCATCCACATTCTTCGGGGCGGTGAAATTGAAATGCACATTGCCGTCGCCCAGGTGTCCAAAGGGCACCGGCCGGATTCCCGGAATGAGCGCCTCGACCGCTGTGGAGCCGCGCCTGATCAATTCGGGAACGGCGTCCACAGGCACCGAGACGTCATGCTTGAGGGATGGCCCCTCGCGCTTTTGCGCCTCGGAAAAGCTCTCACGAAGCCGCCACAGCGCGCCGCGTTGCGCTTCCGACGCAGCGAAGGTTGCGTCCGTGCACATTCCGGCTTCGAGCGCGGAAGCCACTGCGCTTTCCATAAGTTCGTCCAGCGGAATGCTCTTCCCGCTACCGGCTTCAACCAGCACGTACCAGGGCGAGGGCGGGCTGAAGGGATCGTGAGTCTGCGGAATGTGCGCAAGAACGAGTTCGAGACCCGCGCGCGGAAAAAATTCGAACGCCGAAAGAAGATTGCCCGTTGCCTGCTGAAGCGCATCCAGCAGCGCGACCGCTGAGGCCGGCGAAGGACATGCGATTAGCGCCGTAACGACCCTTTCCGGTTTGGGAAACAGTTTCAGGGCTGCAGCGGTAACCACGCCGAGCGTGCCTTCCGCGCCGATGAAAAGCTGCTTGAGATCGTAGCCGGTGTTGTCCTTGTGGAGTGTACGCAGCATGTCGAGCACGCGGCCGTCCGCGAGGACGACTTCGAGGCCGAGCGCCAATGCCCGCGCCGAACCGTAGCGCAGCACATTCACGCCGCCCGCGTTGGTCGAAAGCGTACCGCCGATCGTTGCCGACCCTTCGGAGGCCAGGCTGAGCGGAAAATAAGCACCGGCCTCGTCGGCGCCGCGTTGCAGGTCCGCGAGCACCACGCCGGCCTCTGCGATCGCCGACATTCTGTGCGATTCGATGGTGCGGATGTGGTTCATCCTCCCAAGGTGAAGCAGGATTTCACCGCCAAGCGGTATCTGTCCGCCGACCAGTCCGGTGTTGCCGCCCTGCGGTACAACAGGCGTGCAGGTCTCGTTGCAGAACGACAGGATGGCCGAGACTTGGGCAGTCCTTTGCGGCTTGAGGAGAAGCGGCGTTCGGCCGCGCCAGGTGCCCCGCCATTCGATGAGATGCGGTGCGATTTCGTCGGGATCCTCGACGTAGCCTTTTTCGCCGACGATGCTTTTGAGACGCGCAATGATATCGGTTCGCACCATCAGGCGTCCTTCGGCGCCGCGGCGCGGCGCAGCCGGTCGTTGATTGCCTCGCCGAGACCGTGCTCGGGAATCGGCATCACGGCGATTGTGGCGGCGCCTGAGCGGTCGAGTTCGTGCAGCATGGCAAAGAGATTGGCAGCGGCTTCGCGCAGTTCGCCGGCCTCGCTCAGGTTCCGCATGGCGGGTGCGTGCATCGGCGGCGTTCCGAAGGCAAGCAACGCTTCGTTTGGGCCCACATCCCGGGCATTGAGGCGCAAAGGCGTCTTTGGCGAATAGTGACTGCGCAATCGACCGGGCGACGCAACCGCACCGCCTTCGTATGCGTGCAGTGGACCGACGACGGCGGCAATATCTTCGCGAGGCAAAGCTCCGGGTCGCAGCAATACCGGCCCCGCTTCGTACAGGCCGACGATCGTGGATTCGATTCCGTGTTGCGCCGGACCTGCATCCAGAATCAGTTCTACGGCCGTGCCGAAACTCTCCGCCACGTGGGCGGCCGTGGTGCTGCTTATATGCCCCGAACGATTGGCGCTCGGCGCCGCTATCGCGAGCTGCGATTCCTCAAGAAGCAATCGGGCGGTTTCATGCGCCGGCACACGAACGGCGATCGTGTCCAGGCCAGCCGTGGCGAGAAGCGAAACGGGTGCCTGCGTGCGTCGCGGCAGAACCAGCGTCAACGGACCGGGCCAGAACGCTTCCGCGAGCCGGCGCGCCGGGTTCGTAAATGCGGCCAGCGTTTGCGCGTGTTCGAGATCGCGCACGTGGATGATGAGCGGATTGAAACGCGGGCGCTCCTTTGCCGCGAAAATACCCGCAACGGCGCGGTCGTCGGCGGCGTTGGCAGCAAGGCCGTACACTGTTTCCGTCGGGACGGCGACAAGACTGCCGCTGCGCAGTATTGCCGCAGCGCGGGCGATGGAACCCCGGTTTGCGGGTTCGATCGGCATGAAACCTATTTCGTCGCCGTGAGATCGACGGTCACGGTCACGTCATGAGACACGGGGGTTGGGGCGGCCCACTCTCCCTGACCGACAGCAAAATCCGTACGCAGCACGTGCGCGGTGCCCACCATATGCGCCGTGTCGCCTGACATCGTAAGTGAAAAGGGGAGCGCCACATCGCGCGAGATGCCGCGGATATTGAGCGTACCATTGGCGACATAGCCGTTGCCTGGCTTCGCCGTGATGGTCTTCACGACAAAGCGCGCGGTGGGAAACCGCGACGTCTCGAAGCCCTGCGCCCCCTTGAGGCCGCTGTCGAAATCCGGCTCATCGGATGCCTCGCTCGCAAGGTCGACGGTCACCGCAACGCGCGCATGCGCGACATCCGCCGGATCGAAATCGATATCGGCATCCCAATGCCTGAATTGCGCCGAGAACGCCTCTCCGCTCCACTGCACCGTGAAACCAAGCCTGCTTTTTGCATAGTCGACGCGCCAATGCGCCGCGCAAGCAGGCGCAACGGACAACGCAAACGCCGCAGCGGCGCAAAACGCCAGTCGTTTCATGTCTGTCCCGCAACCCGCGTGCCGGGCAGCATGCGGCGAAGGACGTCGTCTCTGTGCATCTGATGATAGACCGCACCGGCCACGTGCAGAGCAATAAGCGCGATCGCGGAAAAGGCCAGGTACATGTGCAGGGCGAAGAACTCGTGCCGCAGCGGCGCCTTCTGCGCGCGCGTCAGGTCGGCAAAAAACGGGATGTTCGGCCAGTGGAAGAGACCGAAATACGGGGTCGGCAGTCCCAATGGCGAGGAGGAAACAAGTGCCCAGCCGGCCAGGGGAATGGCAATGATCAGAAAGTAAAGCAGGTAATGGGTGCCGCGGGCGACAACCTTCAACGCCGGAGTCAGTGTGTCGGGCAGTGGTGGAACCGGATTGACGAGCCGCCAGCCGAGCCTCGCAAGGCTGAGCACAAGGACGGTAAGCCCGACCGATTTGTGGAGCTGAATGAGACCAAAGCGGCCCGGGTCCTGGTCTGTCAGGATGTCCGCGACGTACAGGCCAAGGCACAGATTGAAGAGGATCGCCGCTGCAATCAGCCAATGCAGGGTCATTGCCACTGCGCCGTACCGCAGACGCGTGTTGGAAATCGCCATCCCTTCAGCTCTTCTGGTCGAATTCCGCCTCGATAGTGAGCGCAACCTCGTCGCTCACAAATCCGCTCCAGAACATCTTGTCGAGGCCGAAATCGCTTCGCCGAAGGACTCCGGTGGCATGAAAGCCGAGCGAATAGTCGCCACCACTCATCATCGATTTTCCGCCGCCGTTGAACGTAACGTCGAGAATCACGGGCCTTGTAACGTCCTTGATCGTCAACATGCCATCGATCCGGCCGGTGTCGGGGCCGGTTCGCGTGACGGCCGTCGATTTGAAGGTCATTGCCGGAAATTCCTGTACGCGGAAAATCGTCTTCAGATCGTTATTCAGTTTCTCGCTTGTCGTGTCCAGACTCGTGGTATCGATGGTGATCGAAACGGCACTCCGCTCAGGTCGCCTGTTGTCGAATGTCAGCGTGCCCGAAACCTTGTCGAAGCGGCCGTGAAAATCCGTCAGGCCAAGATGCCGGACCGAAAACAGCACCTGCGTGTGATTCTGATTCGCGGCGTAAGTTCCCGCGGGCGCGAGTGCCGGATCCTTCGAGACCGACTGGCCCGATGCAGGAACAGAGGCAATAAGAGCAAGAGCGACGGCGGTGAAAACGATGTTGCGCATCTTCCTTCCTTCTTTCATACCCCTTGTCGACGAATTGAATGCCCAATTGCTTCCCAACACAACATCGGAGGAGCCAACTTGACGCCGTCGGGACGAGCGCCGTAACTCGGGCCGAGGAGGCAGGCGTCCATGGCGGCATTGAATGCGCCGGTCCGTCCGGGCCGCAATCTCGATTATCCCTTCGCGGGGCGGCCCGAACCTGGCACCACGATTATTGTGGCGCCCGGCGTTCATTGGGTGCGCATGCGTCTGCCGTTTCAGCTCAACCACATCAATCTGTGGCTGCTCGAGGACGGTGACGGCTGGACGATCATCGATACCGGCATTCGTGATGAACCCACGGCCGAGATGTGGAAGCAGCTGTTTGTCGGACCGATGCAAGCCCGGCCGGTCAAACGCGTGATCGTCACGCATCTGCATCCCGACCATGTCGGCATGGCGGGCTGGCTGGTGCGCCGGTTCGGGGTCGAACTGTGGATGTCGCGCACGGATTATCTCCTGTGCCGCAGTCTCGTTGCCGATACGGGGCAGGAAGCACCGCGGGAGGGCGTACAATTCTACCGCGCCGCCGGACTGCCGAACGAGGCGCTCGAGGCGTATCGCACGCGGTTCGGCGGGTTCGGGCGGGGTGTGTACGCTTTGCCGAATTCCTATCGGCGGATGCAGGACGGCGACAGAATCACGATCGGCGATCGTCAGTGGCAGGTCGTGGTCGGACGCGGCCATGCTCCCGAGCACGTCTGTCTCTGGAGCGAGCCGGACGGATTGTTTATTTCCGGCGATCAGATCCTGCCGCGCATCTCCTCGAATGTCAGCGTGTTCCCGACCGAGCCCGAAGCCAATCCGCTTCAGGAATGGCTGGATTCCTGTACGCTGCTGAGGCGTCTCCTGCCGGCCGACGTGCTCGTCCTGCCGTCGCATAACGAGCCGTTTCGGGGCGCGCATCTGCGGCTCGAAGAATTGATCTGCGAACACGAATCCAACCTGAAAAAGGTTGCGGTGCTTTGCGACAAGCCGAAACGTGCGGTGGATTGTTTCGAGGTCCTGTTTCGCAGTCGCATCACCGAAGGCAACACCATCATGGCGACGGGGGAGAGCGTGGCCCATCTGAATTGCCTCCGCGCGCGAGGTGATCTTACCCGCCGTTTCGACGACGACGGCGTCGCCTGGTATAGCCGTCACTGATCAATGTGCCCGGAACGGTTCTTTTTCGTGGTCGTACTCCTGTGTGCGACGGGGCCGTCAAATCTTGCCATTGCGTCACCCTCCTGCCTGCCGGCCATCGAAGTCGCGCACGCAAAGGCCGTGCGGGTCGAGAAAAACGGTGTT
>Ga0209579_10000647_pt1 | contig 32653 bp, 21 predicted proteins | sample Coa_R1_2_FD_187152 | JGI IMG/M metagenome (GOLD analysis project Ga0209579, IMG submission 187152) | Surface soil microbial communities from Centralia Pennsylvania, which are recovering from an underground coalmine fire - Coalmine... | ecosystem: Environmental > Terrestrial > Soil >... | reverse complement strand
CTGCATCCGTCTTCTCGGCAGTCAGCCGCCGCGCCGCCGCTTGAAACTCAGCCGGCTCCAACTCTCACGAGCGCAGCCGCAATTTCGTCGGCTTCGCAACGCAGCTATCTGCCGATCTTCGCCGCTGTTGCCTTGGTTACGCTGTTCGCGGTCGCCATCGGCAGCTACATCATGGGTCAGCGCGGCTCTGTGCACCCCGTGCCAACGTTCCGCGAGCTGAGCTTCCGTCGCGGAGCGCTTCTCGCGGCCAAATTTGCTCCTGATCCGCGTTCTGCCATTTACAGCGCAGGTTGGGAGGGAGATCCCGAGGCTGTTTTCATCAGCTCTCCCAATTCCACCGAATCCCGCGATCTCGGCCTTCCCCAAACCGAAGTTCTGGCCGTTTCCCCAAGCGGCCAAATGGCGGTGCTGCGCCATTTCACTGTCAGCCCCGATCATTTCCTGCATCGCGGAACCCTCGCCCAGGTTTCCGTCGGCGCGGATGCTCCGCGCGATTTGCTCGACAACGTCGAAGCCGCCGATTGGGCTCCCGGCCAGGATGCTCTTGCCGTCGTTCACGTCGTCAACGGCCAGACCCGGATTGAATACCCGGTCGGAAAAGTCTTGTATCAGACTGCTGGCTGGATCAGCAATCTGCGTTTCGCTCCCAGCGGCGATCGCCTCGCCTTCATCGATCACAACTTACTAGGCGACGATGGTGGCACCGTCAGTATGGTTGATCTCAAGGGCAAGAAATCCGATCTCACCGAGCGCTGGGCCAGTGCCATCGGAGCCGCATGGTCTCCCTCAGGCGATGAGATCTGGTTCACTGCGACCGCGACCGGTTTTAGCCGGTCTCTGCGCGGTGTGACCCCCGCCGGCAAGATTCGCGAACTGCTCAGCGCTCCCGGAACCCTCACTCTTCACGACGTTGGTGCCGGTGGACGCGCCCTGATCTCACGCGACGCTCTTCGAGCCGGCGCGATCGGCCTCGCCCCTGGCGAAACCAAGGAACGCGACCTTAGCTGGCAGGACTGGACCGTTCCCATCGACATCTCCGAAGATGGCAAGCTCATGCTCTTCATTGAGGCTGGCGAAGCCGGCGGCGGCGATTATGCCGTCTTTAGTCGCGAAACCAATGGCAACTCCGCCGTTCGCTTGGGCCAGGGTTCCGCCGAAGCACTTTCGCCCGATCGCAAATGGGCCTTGGTGCTCCGTCAAAATATGACGCCTCCGGATTTCGTTCTCCTTCCTACCGGCGTCGGTCAGCCACAATCGATTTCGACTGGCAACGTGATTCCTTTTGATGGCCAGTTCTTCGGCGATTCCAGGCACATTTTGCTCGACGGCCACGAGTCCGGTCACGGCTCGCGAATCTATGCCATGAATCTCGATGGTGGTCAGCCCCGCCCGATCAGTCCGGAAGGCTTCGCTCTCGGCACCCACTCCCATTCGCTTTCGCCGGATGGCAAACGCCTTGCGGTGACAACGCCCTCCGGCGTCGCCTTGATTTCAGTCGATGGCGGCACACCCCAACCTGTCGCCGGTTCCATGCCCTTCGATCAGCCGCTTCGCTGGGCCAAAGATGGCAACGCAATATTCGTCGGGCAGCGGGGGGAGACATCCTGTCCGGTTTCAATTCTGGATGTGCAAACCGGCAAGCGATCCGAATGGAAAACCGTCCATCCTTCTGACGTCGCCGGAGTCTCAGGTGTCGCTTGCCCTCGCATTGCCGCCGACGAGCAACATTACGTCTTCGGCTACGTCCGCAACCTCTCGGATCTTTTTCTCGTCGAGCACCTGAAGTAGCCCGTCGTGAGTCCTACCGTGGGGACTAAAGTACATACATGATTTCTCTGTGATCCTCAGTGTCCTCCGTGGTCAGGAACTGGCTGCGGTTTTCGAAGGGTGGGATCAAGCTGGGTGCCCCACCCAAGCCGGTTTTGCTTGGGTGGGATGCTGCTTCCGAGTCTTCTATTGGGCTGCGACACCACTTTCCGCCGCTTGCTGTGCCGCCGCCCCCGAATCGAAGAACCGAAAGAATGATTCCACCTGAGTGACCGATAACGTCCCGCGCACCCGATCGCAGACCCCGACCAGCGCGAGGCTGCGGCCTTCCTTCTGATGGGTAACATACGCTCCGACCAGAACTCCTACCCCGGCCGAGTCCACATAAGGTACATCCGTCATGTCGAGGATCAGAGCACGTGCCTTGCTTGATCGTACTCTGGTCTGGAAATCAAAAAGGTTAGAAATGACGATAGGTCCCTTCAGGCGAAGGGTCCTGATCCCCTTTTCGGGCGCGGCACTTTCTTCGATAACAAGAGGCTCCTGACGCATTTCCGCATACTAATGCCGGAGCTCCGCTGATTTGTTAACGCACGGTTAATTTCCACAGATCCATTGCACTTCTGTGCCAGGCACTCGAATTGACAGGCTGGTGTAAAATTCATCTCGCTTTTTCAAACCCTCATTCCAGCCGAAGTAGAACGACCAAAGTGCAGGTTTCTGCCATGACAAAACTTGACGGCAATCTTTGTGACCGCCTGAAGCGAATTGGCTTCGCTCAGGAAAATCAGATGCGGCTCTATGGCCAGGAATTCATATTGCGCAGCGATCCTATCATCGTGGATCACAACCTGGTGTTTGTCGACGCAATCGAAAAGAAGTCGGGTCATCTCATCCGCCTTCGCATTCCGCTCACCATCGTGAAAATGGCCTCCGAGGAATACCGGGTCGCCTAGGCATGCTCGGATACCACAAGCGGCGAGACATTCTGCCGGTACTCTCGTTTTTTTTCAGGCCACGTTCTGGGTCGCCGCGGATTGAGGGTAGAACGCTACGAGTGGCAGTTCGGTCACTAACCTTTTGCGCTCAATGTCGGAACCGTGGTATCGCCAGCCAACCAGCCGACTCAAGACGTAACGCACGACCGGAGCGATGAACCTATTACGGCGCTCGTAGTTCTTAAATGCTTCGGCCGCTTCTTGCGGATCTAAGAACCGGTGGTTCGCAACAAATCGCTTCGCCCCCACGTTGATTTCCGCGAAGGATGTTGCCTGGATGTTTAGAAACCAGTTGGCATGAGGCCCAAATCCGCTCATCACCACTACTTCCGGACCCGGTTGGCGGTACCGCACCACCTCTAATACATTCTGGTAGCGACGGCCCGTGCGTCGGCCAACATGAGTCAGCAGCAAAAAGCGCTTTCCCAGCAGACGTCCGCCCCCGCAGCGGTACACATATATGGGCGCCCGAAGCAAAGCGCGCACCGCTCGGCTCTTCCAGTTGTTATTCATAACAAATTTTCTCGCCTCGACTTCGGATCTGCAAGGGGTTGCCCAACGCTTCACGGTTTCAAAGGTTGCGATCACGTCCAATCGCCAGGATTCCACCTCGTAAGTCCGCCCGGGCAATCCCGTCATCCTGACGCGTGGAGAGCTCGCGTTGGCGAGTTCTCGCGAGGAAGGATTTATGCATTTACGCGGGGGCACCGCGTTTTGCACGAAGCGGCTTGACAGCGCAGGATCTCTGGCTAAAATTTGAGACGCAGTTCTTGAGGGGAGAACTGATTGGCGTTGAAAGGTGAGCTATGGCTCGCTTCGCAGCTGCGGTTTCCCTCGATCTCTCATCGATTTCCAGGCGCCAGCCTGCCGAAACGAAATTCCGAACCACCCACAAAGACCACAGATTTCATTCCCGTCTAGTCCTTGCACTCATATGTTCGTTGCTGGCCAGTGAGTCAGTACGGGGCCAGGGACTTGAACCGCAAAATCCCGGCACAGAAACAATTCGCGGCGTCGTTATCAACAAAATCACAAACGAACCCATTGGTCGTGCACTTGTCTTTTCGCCGGACAATCGCTTTGCCACGATGACCGACAGCCAGGGACATTTCGAGTTCACCTTTTCCGTCCACGCCGCAGCAAACGAAGGTGCCGGAGCTGAACCTGTCTCCGGAAGGTTTTTTACGGGCCAGGATCGCCCCGACCTCCTGATGGCCAAAAAACCCGGATTTCTCGACGATCGCGATAACCGCACATCAACCCGGGTTACCGTAGGCAAAGACCTTACGATCTCACTTACACCGGAAGCCCTCATCGTCGGACGCGTGCTCTTGCCTTCTGGTGACTCTCAGCGAATCCAGGTCGAACTTTACCGTCGTGACGTGCACGAGGGACGCGCGCGCTGGCGGTCGGTGCGAACCGAAAGCACCAGATCCAACGGCGAATTTCGTTTCGCCAATCTTGCGGCTGGCAGCTACAAGCTCTTAAGTCGAGAATTATTGGATCGCGATCCCTTGACCTTCGATCCTCGCGGTCAGTTGTACGGATACCCCCCCGTTTACTTTCCCACCGCCGCCAGTTTTTCATCTGCCGAGATGATTCACTTATCTCTGGGAATGAGCTTTCACGCAAATATCACGGTAGTCCGGCATCCTTATTACCCCGTCAACGTGAAAGTTGTGAATCCTGTCGCTGCAGGAATGAACGTTACCGTTTCCGCGCAGGACGGCGGACCGGGTTACGCCCTTGGGTATGACAACCAGAAGCAAGCGATTACCGGCATGCTGCCGGATGGCACATACACCGTGGAAGCTGCCAGCTATGGCCCCGATCCGGCCACAGGCTTCGTAAACATCACGATCAAGGGTGCAGCTCTTGAAGGGCCATCCGTGGCGTTGGCGCCAAACGGCTCGATCCCCGTGAATGTTCAGGAGGAGTTCACATCCACTGACAACACCACTTCAACGTTTTCTTCACAAGATGGGCAAACCTTCAGCTTGCAGGGTCCAAGACGGTACCTGAACATTTATCTTGAGTCCGCAGATGAGTTTGAAATGAAGCCCGGCGCCTCATTACACAACCCTTCAAATCCGCAAGACGAGTCGCTGTTCATCGAAAACGTCCACCCAGGCCGCTATTGGGTGTACGTTAATTCATCAAGAGGTTTCGCGTCATCTCTGACTTATGGCGACGTCGACCTGCAGCGTCGACCACTGGTTGTCGGCTCGGCAGGATCCACTACTCCAATCGAAATCACCATGAAAGATGACGGCGCGGCAATCGATGGCGTAGTTGAAGGCGTCGCGAAGCAATTCACGTTCACGGCGCCACAAGTTTTTATTGGTCTGAGGTCCTCCCTCTATGACTCGTCACCGCATGTGTACCTCATTCCTGCTCCCGAAAGCGGTGGAGAATTTCGTGACGTATGGGTCTCGCCCGAAGGCAAGTTCGAGTTGCAACAAGTTCCCCCTGGTGTCTATCACGTATTGGCGTTTGACCATCCGCCGCACGATCTTGAATACCGCGACCCCGTAGCCATGCGCACGTATGAAACGAAGGGTCAAGTCGTCCGGCTAGAGGCCGGCCAAAAAGAACATTTGCAGCTTGAAGTGATCTCCACGAGTGAATAAATGCTTCTGATCCGTTATCAACCCGCGAGTTTGTTGCTCGGGCTGCTGTTATGCCTTCCAGCTTCCGCAGCTAGCGCCCAGAGTACCTATCCCGCCAGCGCTGACGGATTTCGCATTGCCGGAACAGTGGTCAATGCACTTGGCGGAAATCCGTTACCACGTGTCCGCGTGACCATTGAAGATACGCATGATCCACAGAAGCTTCAACGAATCATCACCTCCGAAGATGGACGCTTTGAGTTTACTCAGCTTGATGCCGGCAAATATGCCTTGAGCGGAGCCAAGCGAGGCTTTATTTCCGCAAGCTATGATCAACACGAGCAGTTTTCCACTGCAATCGTTACCGGTGCCGGTGTAGATACCGAACACCTTGTGCTTCGCTTGGCGCCGTTTGCAACCCTATCGGGCAAGGTTCTGGACGAGGCCGGAGATCCCGTCCGGCAGGCGACAGTTTCACTCTATGCTGAAGATCAGCGATCAGGTGTCGGTCGGATCCGCAAAGTTCGTCAAGAGATGACCGACGACCAAGGCACCTACGAATTCGCCGCCCTCCAAACCGGCAGTTACTTTATCGCCGCAACCGCAAGTCCCTGGTATGCCATACACCCCAGTTCCGTTCAGCAAGGAGACGGGCTACGCGCCTCGACATCCGTAGACCCATCTCTTGATGTGGCCTACCCCCTCACGTACTACAAAGACGCGACCGAGCCCGACGACGCTTCGCCCATTCCAGTGCGTGCTGGTGATCACCTCGAAGCCGATATTCAGCTCAGTCCCGTACCCGCTCTGCACTTGCGCTTTCATGTCCCTGAGAACGAACACGGATTCAATATGCCGGTGTTGCAGAGACCATCATTCGATGGCATGGAGTATGTTCCAGTGGAGGGCGGCCAAATCGTATCTCCGGGTGTTTTCGAGGTTACCGGAGTGGCGGCGGGCCGATATACGGTCCGCATGCCTGTAACGTCGCCCGGTGAACCACCCCGGTACAGTGAGACTGAGATGGATCTCACCGCTGACGGCCAGGAGTTGGATCCGGCGAAAGGTCAGCCCACCAGCAGCCTGAAAGCCTCGGTGAAATTGCTGGGAGAGGCAAACCTTCCAGGACAGCTCTTGATTCTGCTTCGAAACAGCAAATCACGCGTAGTCGCCGCGCAGCAGGCGGACGCAAAAGGTGAGGTCGAATTCCCAGAGGTGACACCCGGCAACTACGAGGTGCTCGCGCAGGGCGCGGGTCAAGCGTATTCCGTCCTTCGCATTTCTATGCAGGGGCACGAGACCGCCGGCCATTCTCTGGATGTTGCCCCCGGTTCCTCTCTCGACCTCTCGCTTACCCTTGTTGGCAGTGCCACCAGAGTCGAAGGCTTCGCCAAACGAAACGGGCATGCTGCGCCGGGCGCCATGGTAGTTCTTGTTCCGCACAACCCGGAAGCGAATCATGAGCTTTTCCGCAGGGATCAGAGTGATTTGGATGGCAGCTTCACTTTGCCAGGCGTGATCCCGGGCCCTTATACCGTTTGCGCCATCGAGGATGGCTGGGACCTCGATTGGGCGAAGCCTGCGGTCATTGCTCGCTATTGCGAGCACGGGCTTTCAATCGTCGTCGCTGATCGCAGGGAAGGCGCCACAAAATTGCAAGATGCGATCGAGGTTCAGCCCAAATGAGCAGGGAAGTCCTATCTGCAATTTGAGATCCCGTTTCGGGATCATCCCTTACCACGTTGTCATCCCGACGATGTGGAGAGCTCGCATGGCGAGCCCTCCCGAGGAAATATCTATGCATTGGCGCCCTCTGGTAAGTAATCGCCACTACCCGAGACTCCGGTTGTGGCTCCGTTTCAAACTCCCGTTCGCTGCGTCATCGTTTTCACCAGCGGGGCGAGGGATCTGGCGCGGAGCGTCTGAGGCGACTCACGCGAGATCCATCCCTCCACGGAAAAACAGCTTCGCTCAGTGTGACTGCCGCCGGGAGGAATTCAAACTGAGCCACATCCCGACCCTATCGTTGACAGCATCCACCCAAGCTGTTAGAACCTTAGGTTCCTCCAAATCCATGCTGGGCTGGAGGTCTGCAACGCGTCGGGATGCCTGAGGAAACCAAGTCGCCCACGCCGCCGCCGAGCGGTGAGCCGAAATCGCCGGCGGGGCAAGCCAATCCCGGCAGCGTTCAATCTGCTCCCGCCCATAAGCCTCCCGAAAAACCAGCCGCTCCCGCTAAGCCCGCCGGTCCTGCCCCCGTACCTTGGCAGTCATCATTAGTTTCTAAACTCAAAGGCCAATATGGTTCTGGCGTGCGCGAAGCCAACACCTATTTGGGACAGAACTATCTGGTGCTGGATCCCTCCATCACCAACGAAATTCTGCAAGTCCTCCGTGACGAGGAACAGTTCGATTACTGCGTCGACATCACCGCCGTCCATTATCCTCAGCGCGAGAAGCCGTTTGATCTTATCTGGATCCTTTACTCCTTTGCCCGCAATGAGCGTCTGCGGGTAAAAACCATGCTCGCCGATGGCGAATCCTTCCCCAGTTCGGTTCCCATCTGGGCAACCGCAAACTGGCTGGAGCGTGAAGTCTTCGATATGTTCGGCATTAAATTCGACGGCCACCCGGATTTGAAACGCATCCTGCTTCCCGATGGGTGGAAAGGCTACCCTTTGCGCAAGGATTACGGCATCATCCAGCAAGATCAGGAGTGGGTGAAGATCAACCTGGGGATTGAGAGCGGGCAATAATAATGACCGATCCCACCACCTACCTATCCCATCTTGAGCTCGGCGAGCCCGACAAAACTTTTCTCGATTCCAACGAGCTCATCATCAACATGGGTCCCCAGCACCCCGCCACTCACGGCGTGCTGCGCGTCATTTTGAAGCTGGACGGTGAAAAAGTTCTCGGCACGGAGTGCGTCATCGGCTACCTCCATCGCGGGGTCGAGAAAATCGCCGAAAACCGCACCTACACCATGTTCAATCCCTACGTCGATCGCATGGACTACGTGGCCGCGGTTTCCAACGGTCTGGGTTACTGCGAAGCAGTCGAGAAACTCCTTAACATTCAAGCTCCGCCACGAGCCCAGTACATTCGCGTCATCCTCACCGAGCTGAACCGTATCGCAAGCCACCAGCTTTGGCTCGGCACCCACGCCCTCGACATCGGCGCCATGACGCCGCTCTTCTATACCTTTCGCGACCGCGAGGAAATCCTCAAGATTTTCGAAAAATATTGCGGCGCGCGCCTCACCACTCACGCCTTCCGTATCGGTGGCTGCCAATACGAGACCTATGAGGGTTTCGAGCGTGATGTGAAGAAATTCCTCGACTTCGTGCCTCCGCGAATCGATGAGTACGAAGAATTGCTGACCACCAACCGCATCTGGGTGGAACGTACGAAAAATGTCGGCAAAATTTCCGTTGCGGATTGCAAAGCTCTCGGCGTGACCGGACCCGTGCTGCGTGCCAGCGGTGTGAAATGGGACATTCGCAAAGCCCTCCCCTATGCGAATTACTCGGAATTTGATTTCGAAATCCCCACCGGCGACAACGGCGACACCTTTGATCGATACATGGTGCGCATGCAGGAAATGCGTCAGTCCCTCCGCATTATTAGCCAAGCCGTCGAGCGTATCCCCGAAGGTCCCATCATGGCTAAGGTCCCTAAGGTCATGAAGCCGCCCGTTGGCGAGATTTATCACTCCATCGAAGCTCCGAAAGGTGAGCTCGGATATTTCATCGTCAGCGACGGATCCACTCAGCCCTACCGTGTGCGCGTCCGCCCGCCATCATTCGTGAATCTGCAAGCCCTCGATATCATGGTTCGCGGTGCACTCGTGGCCGACGTCATCGCCGTCATCGGCACCCTCGACATCGTCCTCGGCGAGGTAGACCGCTGATGTTCGACTACATCACTTCCTACCTCGGCATGAACACCACCCCTGGCCAGGCGGGTAACGTTCTCTGGGCCCTCATCTATATCCTTATTGTTTTCGCGGGAGTTTCCGTGGCCGTTATGGCCATGAACTGGCTGGAGCGCAAAGCCCTCGCTCATTTCCAGATTCGCCTCGGCCCCATGCGCGTTGGCCCACACGGTTTGCTTCAGCCTATTGCCGATGCCGTCAAGCTGCTTACTAAAGAAGACATCATTCCCGACGAGGCCGATCGTTTCGTTTTCTGGATCGCGCCGCTCATCATCCTCTGCGCTTCCTTTACGGTTTACATCGTCATCCCGTTTGGCCCAACCCACGCCGTTACCGATCTCAACATCGGCATCCTCTTTATGCTCGGTGTCTCCTCTTTGAGCGTTCTGGGTGTGGTCATGGCCGGATGGGCGTCCAATTCCCACTACCCGCTGATCGGATCGCTTCGTTCCAGTGCCCAGATGATCTCCTACGAAGTCGCCATGGGCATGGCTGTGGTCTCCGCCATTTTGATGACCAGCCTCAATAAGACCGGTACTGGAACCCTCAGCATGATCGGCATCGTCGAGGCCCAGCAGCAGCAGCAAATCTGGTTTTTATTCAAATTTTTCCCGTTGGGATTCATCGCCTTCGCGATATTCGCCATCGCCATGGTCGCCGAAACCAATCGCGCCCCATTCGATTTGCCCGAAGCCGAATCCGAACTCACCGCCGGCTTCCACACCGAGTACAGCGGCCTGCGCTGGTCCTTATTTATGCTCGGCGAATATGCCGCCATGATCGCGGTGTCGTCCATCGCCGTGACCCTCTGGCTCGGCGGATGGCTCCGCCCATTTCCCAACACACTCACGGGCCCTACCTGGGATCTGGTCTTCTCGTTGTTTGCGGGATTCACATTTCTCGGCCTCTCGCTGATCGCTTTTATCGGTGTGATCCGCATGCCCAAGCATCCCTATTTCAAAATTCAGACCATGGGTCTTGCCGGATTCGGCGCCGTGCTCGGGCTGATTGGCCTGATCCTCTTTATTCCGGCAGTTCGCGATCGCATTCAGGACATTTTCTGGTTCGTCGCGAAAGTCGGCGTCTTTATGTACCTGTATATCTGGTATCGCGCCACTTTCCCGCGCTACCGCTTTGACCAGCTCATGACAGTGGGATGGAAGGTCCTGCTGCCGATCGCCATCGGCGTGCTGGTTTTGACCGCAATTGTTGGAGTGGTTCTTTAATGTCTAGTTTGATTGTCATCCCGAGTGAGCGCTTTTTGCGAAGCGAGGGATCTGGGCGAGCCGCGCGAACTGCCGCGTTCTTGGCGGCAGAACAACGCGCGTTCGGCTCGCATCCTTTTCAAGTTGCGCGGGTGGTCCTCTGATGCAGCCGGTAGCCACAACCTTCTTCTTTTACTTTTTATCCGGGCTAACGCTGCTCAGCGGTGTTCTTGTGATCACCCGCAAGAACCCCGTGCATTCCGCTCTCGCTCTGATCCTGGGATTGCTTTCGCAGGCCGGTTTGTACCTGATGCTCTACGCCCCGTTCGTCGCTGGCGTTCAGATTATCCTTTATGCCGGCGGCATCATGGTGCTGTTCCTGTTTGTGATCATGTTGGTGAACATCGAACACGTAGAAAAAGAAGAGCAGTTCAATAAGCAATGGCTGATCGGGATCTTATCTGCAGGCGCGCTCGGTGCATTATTCGTGGTGGTCTACACGAAAGGCAGCGGATTGTTCCCGGCAGCCTTGGCCATACCGACCGAAAGCAACAACACCCAGCAAGTCGGCATATTGCTTTACGGCCAGTACATGTTCGCTTTTGAAATCGCTTCGCTTCTGCTGCTGGTTGCCATCATCGGCGCAGTCGTGATGGCGAAAAGGAGGATTTAGTAATTACTAGCTGGTAGTTGGTAGCTAGGCAAGGCCCAGCTACTCGCTACTAGCCCCCAGTTACCACGATATGGCTCCGATCACTACACTTCACTATCTCGTCACCGCCGCAGCGCTATTCGTGCTCGGCGTCATTGGCGTCTTGACTCGTCGCAATGTAGTGATCGTGCTGATGTCGATCGAGTTGATCCTCAACGCTGTGAACCTCAATCTCGTCGCCTTTTCGCGCATTTGGGGATTGCATGGTCAGGTCTTTGCGATTTTTGTCATTACCGATGCCGCGGCTGAAGCCGCCGTTGGCTTGGGTATTTTGATCGCCTTCTTCCGCAACAAAGAAACAGTAAACGTGGACGAGGTTGACTTATTGAAATGGTAGAACTGGCTTTTAGCAATTGGCACTTAGCATTTAGTCACTCAAGTTTTATTCTTGACCAAATGCCAAGTGCTAATTGCCAAGTGCTCAAGCTGATTGCCGAGTGCTGAGAACTGACAACTGAATGCTTTTCTTATCCCACATTTGGCTGATCCCGTTGCTGCCGGCCTTCGGCGCTACGATTATGTTTTTCTTTGGCCGCAAGCTGCAGAAGCCGGCGGTCAGCGCAGTCTGCGTCGGTGCCGTTGTCGCCGCTTTCCTGTTCACTTGCATCGCCGTCTGGCAGTACACCGGCTATGCCGCGGAAAATCCCGGTAAGCCTTATCAAACCATTCTCTATACCTGGTTGGGCAGCGATACCGGTCAACTGACTTTCACGACCCACGCCGGCACTCAGGCATCTTTCCAGGCGGATGCCGGCTTCCTTCTCGATCCGCTCTCCGCCATCTGGTTACTTTTCGTGACCGGCGTAGGAATGCTGATCCATATTTATTCGGTCGGCTACATGGCGCATGAAGGCGGCTACTACCGCTTTTTCGGTTACCTCAACCTGTTCATGTTCTCCATGCTTATCCTCATCTTGGGGAACAATTACGCCCTCATGTTCGTCGGATGGGAAGGCGTCGGTCTCTGCTCATATCTTTTGATCGGTTTCTACTTCCATCGCAAATCCGCCAGCGACGCCGCCAATAAAGCATTCATCGTGAACCGCATTGGGGATGCCGGATTTCTGCTCGGCATGTTTACCATTGCCTGGTATTTCGGTTCGTTCCGCTTCACCGACGTCAATCACCTCGCCCACAGTGGCCGTTTCGCCATTGGTGATCCCATCATCACCGCCGCCACGCTTCTTTTGTTTGTTGGCGCCTGCGGAAAATCTGCCCAAATCCCCCTCTACATCTGGCTCCCCGACGCGATGGAGGGCCCGACTCCCGTTTCCGCTCTGATCCATGCCGCCACCATGGTCACCGCCGGCGTCTACATGGTCGCCCGTTCCAACGCGTTGTTCGTTCTCGCGCCGACATCCATGAAGACCGTCGCCATCATCGGCGCGCTCACCGCCATCGTGGCCGCATCCATCGGCCTCGTTCAGAACGATATCAAGCGCGTGCTCGCGTACTCGACCGTCTCCCAGCTCGGCTACATGTTCCTCGCTCTTGGCGTCGGTGCCTTCGCCGCCGGCGTGTTCCACGTCTTCACTCACGCCTTCTTCAAAGCGTTGCTGTTCCTTGGAGCCGGTGCGGTGATCCACTCCATGAGCGGCGAGCAAGACATGCGCAACATGGGCGACCTCCATCGCCGCATCCCTATTACGCACTGGACCATGTTCATCGCCACACTTGCCATCTCCGGAATTCCGCCCTTCGCTGGATTTTTCTCCAAGGACGCAATCCTCTGGCAGGCCTGGTCTTCCGAAGGCGGCGCCTATCGCTTGTTGTGGCTGATTGGTTACGTCACTGCCCTGATGACCGCCTTCTATATGTTCCGTCTGATGTTCCTCACCTTTCATGGTCGCCCGCGGATGAGCCACGAGGTCGAGCATCACATTCACGAGTCGCCGAAATCCATGACCGTCCCGCTGATCATCCTCGCCGCAGGCGCAGTCATGGCGGGATGGCTGGGCTGGCCGCACAGCCTCGGGGGCTCCGACCACTTCACAAAATTCCTCGAACCCGTGTTTGCCCACGAAACCGCTGTCCTGGGTGCCGAGAAGCCCGGACAATTGGCCGCCGGGGCGAAAGAAGAAGAGCACACCAGCGGCACCGAATATCTGTTGATGTTTCTTTCGGTGGGCGCTGCGGTTGCCGGTTGGGGCATGGCGTGGAAAGCCTATCGCAATGCCGATAAAGGCTATGTCGAGCCAATCGCCGCAGCAACCCCTCCGGTCTACAACGTTCTATTGAATAAATATTACGTCGACGAAGGCTACGATTACGTATTCACCGGCCGCCGCAAACTCGGTCCAGTTCGTCTCGGAGTTATGGGCCTCGGCGACGCTTCCTCCTGGTTTGATTCTCACATCATCGACGGTACGGTCAACGGAGCGGGCTGGACCATGCGCGTTATTTCCAGGATCTCGATGTGGTGGGATAAGTGGATCATCGACGGCGTTTGCGTCAATGGTCCGGCAATCGTTTCGCGCATTCTGTCTTACCCCGCGCGCATGCTGGAATGGGGACTGGTCCAGTGGTACGCGCTCGTCATGGTCATCGGACTCGTCGGCTTGCTCTGCATGGAACTTGGGTGGACCTTGTGGTTCTGGGTGGGCGTGGTCGTGCTGGCTGCCCTCGCTCTGATTTACGTGCTGCTCAAACTTTTTGTCTTCCGCGAAACCGGAACCGGCGGTGGTACAGGTTCGGGCAGCAGCGAGGACGTTCGCGCCACCGCTGCTGGGTAGTGGAAAGCTGTCATCCCGAGCGAGCGCTTTTTGCGAAGCGAGGGATCTGGGCGAACCGCGCGAAGCATCGCGTTATTTGCGATGCAGAAATCGCGCGTTTGGCTCGCATCCTTAGTAAGAGACTTAACACTTATGCAAAGCCATATTCTCTCGATCATCTTATTCACGCCGCTGGTCGGGGCGATCCTGCTTCTGTTTGTCCCGAAGGACAACAAGAACGCCATCCGCTGGATCGCCAACATCTTTGCTCTGGCCGGCCTGCTCGTTTCGATTCCGCTCGTCCCCTGGTTCTGGCAGCAGCGCTTCGAGCCCGGCTTCAAGTTTATGGAAGGCGCGCCCAACAACTGGATTCCTTCCATCGGCGCAGGTTACGTGCTCGGCATCGACGGCATTTCCTTCCTGCTGATCATGCTCACCACGCTGCTTGGTTGGGTCTCCATCCTGTCTTCCTGGACCGCAATCGAGAATCGTGTCAAGGAATATTACATCTGGTTCCTGATTCTCCAGACCGGCATGCTCGGTGTTTTCATGTCGCTCGATTTCTTTCTCTTCTTCGTTTTCTGGGAAGCCATGCTGGTTCCGATGTACCTGCTCATCGGCATCTGGGGCGGCCCACGCAAGCTTTACGCTGCAATTAAATTCTTCCTGTACACGCTGCTCGGTTCCGTGCTGATGCTGCTTGCCGTCCTCTTCCTCTATTACTACAACTTCCACGTCACCGGCGTGTACACATTCAGCATTCAGGCGCTTTATCAGACCGCCCCGCACATCTTCCACGATCCGGCTTACGGTTCAACATTCGCGATCCTGCTGTTCTTCGCTTTCTTCCTGGCCTTTGCGATCAAGGTTCCCATGTTCCCATTCCACACCTGGCTGCCCGACGCTCACGTCGAAGCCCCGACTGCCGGCTCAGTAATTCTTGCCGGCGTCCTCCTGAAAATGGGAACCTATGGCTTCATTCGTTTCGCGCTGCCGTTCTTCCCCGACGTGGTGAAGCACCCAACCGTCCGCGCCTGGATGATCGCGCTCTCCGTCATCGCCATTATTTACGGAGCGCTCGTTTCGCTCATGCAGAAAGACATGAAAAAGCTGGTCGCCTATTCATCCGTCAGCCACCTCGGTTTCTGCACGCTCGGAATCTTCGCGCTAAATCCGCTTGGCCTGAGTGGCTCGGTTCTCCAGCAGGTCAATCACGGCATATCAACCGGCGCACTCTTCTTGATCGTCGGTGTCCTCTATGAACGCCGCCACACCCGCGAGATCGCCGAGTATGGCGGAATCTCCAACGTCATGCCGGTTTACGCCACCATCACCATGATCATGTTTCTTTCCTCCATGGGCCTGCCGCTGCTCAACGGATTCGTTGGCGAGTTCACCATCTTGCAGGGCACATTCATGGAGAATTGGCGATGGGCTGCATGGGCCGTCCCCGGCGTGATTTTGGCCGCCGCCTATCTGCTCTGGCTTTATCAGCGAGTCTTCTTCGGCCAGGTCACTAATCCGAAAAATGAGAAATTGCACGATTTGAGCGCACGCGAAGTCTGGACCTTCGCGCCGCTCCTCATCATGGCCCTCTGGATCGGCCTTTACCCGAAGCCGTTCTTCCAGATTCTCCAGCAACCGGTCAATCAGTTGGTGATGCAGATTCGCCCGGACTATCCCGGTCTCAACGGTGGCGCCATGAACGCCTCAGCCCAACCAGCTCAGCCCGACAATTCGCATTCCGCCGCCGTAATGCACGTCGCTGAAACGAGGAGCAAATAATGCCCGGCGCGCAATACTTCACCGGTACGGATTATCTGCTCTCGCTTCCCATCATTCTGCTCACCCTTTTCGCCCTCGGCATCCTGCTTATCGATCTCATGATTCCACCGGAGTGGAAGTGGACGAATGCCGTGACTGCATTCATCGGCGTTCTTTTCGCCGCCGCCGGCGTCATCAAAATTCAGATTTCTCAGAACGAACTTCTTCAGTACGGTCAGCGCGTGGAATGGGCCTTCATGCATTCCATGCTGATGGACCACTTCGCCATCTACTTCACATACTTATTTCTCGCCGGGGCGGCGCTGGCGATTCTTATCTCCGTCCGCTACCTGGAAATCGAGCACGAAAACCATGGCGAATTCTATTCGTTGATTTTGTTTTCGGTGGTCGGCATGATCTGCATGGCTGCCGGCTATGACATCGTACTCATCTTCATTGGCCTCGAGCTGATGGCCATTTCGACATACGTGCTCGTTGGCTTCCTTCGCCGGGACAAGCGCTCCAACGAAGCCTCCCTAAAGTATCTTCTGCTCGGGGCGTTTTCTTCCGGCATTTTTGCCTATGGCCTCTCCTTGTTCTATGGCATCAGCGGCAGCACCAACCTCGCTGAAATTGCCCAGGGCGTGACCCGCGACCTGACTGCGCATCAGGGTCATGCCAGCCCTATCGTGGTCGTCGCTCTCCTTACCACTGCCACCGGTCTTTTCTTTAAGATCGCTGCATTCCCGTTTCATCAATGGGCGCCTGACGCCTACGAAGGCGCACCCACCAGCGTCACCGGATTCATGTCTGTAGCTGTAAAAGCCGCCGCTTGGGCGATGTTGCTGCGTATCTTCGTCTGGGGTCTATATCCGCTGCGAAGCATTTATGTTCCCCTGGTCATCGTGGTTTCTATCATCACGATGACGGGCGCGAATCTCGCTGCGCTTACGCAAACCAATCTCAAGCGCTTGCTCGCCTATTCCTCGATCGCGCACGTGGGATACATGCTCCTCGGCCTGGTCGCCTTCGCATCCGTTCAGTATCCGTCGCCGGCGTTCACTGATGGATTCCGCGGCATCTTGCTTTATCTCCTGGTTTATACCTTCATGAACCTCGGTGCCTTTGCTGTGATCACGTCGCTCCGGCAGCGCAACGTGATCGGCGACGAAATCGACGACATCGCCGGCCTCTACTCGCGCGCTCCCACTGAGGCCGTCCTGATGCTGATCTTTCTGCTGTCGCTCGCGGGCATTCCGCCGCTTGCCGGCTTCTACGGGAAATATTTTATTTTTCTCAGCTTAATGGAGAGCGGCCACTATGCCTTGGCCTCGCTCGCGGTTCTCTATGCAGTTTTCGGTCTTTATTACTACATGCGCATCGCTAACGCGATGTTCATGCGCGAGGCTCTCGACAAAACTCGCCTGCCGGTGAGTTTTGCCATGAGGTTTGCCCTCGGCGTCAGCGCCTTCGCCACCGTCTTCATCGGCATCTTCCCCGACCGGTTCATCAGATTAGTGACCTGGGGCCTCGGCATCGGCTAGCGCCGGCGTACCACTCCAGGCAGTCTGTCATGCGGAAGGGAATTGTCTTTGACCGCAGTCGTCCCGAGCAAATAGCTTCTCCTCCCGAACAAAGCAACTTCTCATCCCGACCAAAGCAACTTTGTCATCCCGACCAAAATAACTTTGTCATCCCGACCAAGCTGCAGGACTGGCTCCGCCAGTCCTGCAGCGCGTGGAGGGACCTGCTTTTCTGCAGAACTGACATGATTCTAAACGATTGTCATCCTGACAAAGCGGAGCATTCGTTTCACGAATGCTCCCGAGGAAGGATCTATGTATTTCGGACTATCTCTGGCAATATCAAAGCGCAACCATGCCCAACAACCCTCCCAACCAGAAAAGCCTCTGGCTGCTGATCGGTCGCTACAGCCAGATTGCCTTCATTTTTCCCGCGTCCACCGTTGCCGGATGGCTCCTCGGCGTCGCCCTCGACCATTGGCTGCACACAAAATGGCTCTACTTAGTCGGATTAATCATCGGCATCATCGCCGGCTTCATTGAACTGATTCGCCTCGTCAACACCTCCGACTTTCAAGACTGATTACAGGTTCGCTTGCATCACTGACATCCACTGACATCGTTCCCCTATAATCGTTCATGGACTTCGACCAGTTAGTCACCTTCCTGGAAGTCGTGAAACTGGGTAGCTTTTCCCGCGCCGGACAAAAGGTGTTTCGTTCCCAGTCCGCGGTCAGCGCACAAATTCGTCAGCTCGAGCAAGAATACGGTGACAAGCTGCTCGACCGCTCCGGCAAAATCGTCCGCCTCACCCCCGCTGGCAGAGTGTTGTTCAGCTACGCCGAGCGCATGCACAAACTGCGCGAGGAATCGCTCCTCGCCGTCGCCGATCAGGGCGTCACCCCGCGAGGCACTCTCATCATCGGCGCCAACGAAGCCACTTGCCTTTACGTTCTGCCCAAAGTGTTCGCCGAATATTGCCGCCTCTACCCGGAAGTCCAAATCAGTATCTATCGCAACTTCAGCTACAAGATCATCGAGAAGTTGGAGAACAGCTCGATCGATGTCGGCATCGTGACCTTGCCAATAAAATCTCCCAGCCTGAAGACCCACTCCATCTTTCGCGACCAACTCGTGTTGATGGTTGCTCCCAAAAACCCCTTGGCAGGAAAGAAGACTGTCACTATTGATGACATCGCAAGACAGCCTCTGCTGGTCCCCAAAACCGGTTACACCCGCCAGCTTATGGACAAGTTGTTTCGTCCCTACGCCTCGCAGCTTCAGATCCGGATGGAGCTGCCTAGCGTCGGCATGATCAAAAGCTTCGTCGCCGCCGGCCTCGGTGTCTCGCTGATCAGCGCAAGCTTTGCCCATGATTCAGTTGCGGCTGGAGAGGTCGTCCTCGTTCCCATCGAAGGTGTCGAGCTCTCGCGCGAACTGGGGCTTGCCTACCGTCGCGATCGCACCCACACACGCCCGACCACCACTTTTATCAGTACCGTTCGTCAGCTCTCCGGATCGGAAAAGCGGTCTTCGGCCCACAGCCAGCGCGCCTCCACTGGCATGTAACTCTTTCTTTAAGTTTGCTATGTCATCCTGAGCGGAGATAGCTTTCGCGAAGCGAAAGCTATCGCAGTCGAAGGACCCCTTGCGCCTCAACTCCCGCACAGGCGCATAAGGGAATTTTCACTACTGGACTAGGCGAGAGAAACCCACTTTCGCCGTCATCCTGGGGAAGGGAAGTCGTTCGCATGCGAGCGACTTCCGACGAAGGATCCTATGCCTTTCAGCGGCAGCACTCACAGCATCATTCCGGAATTAGATTCGTTGTCATCCTGAGCGGAGATAGCTTTCGCGAAGCGAAAGATATCGCAGTCGAAGGACCCCTTGCCCCTCAACTCTCGCAGAGGCGCATAAGGCACCCAACTACGAGTGATTCTTGCCCTCCAGTTGTTTGCGAGCGGCGTCGAGGTCCTTGCGCGTGTCCGGATCGACCGTGGGAAAAGCAAGGTTCAGGCTCTTGAGCGTATCGACGATCGCCGCCGCGACGACTACACGGGTGAACCATTTATTGTCCGCGGGAACGACATACCAAGGCGCGTGTTTGCTGGCGGTATGGGTGATCATCTCTTCGTAGGCGTTCATGTAATCGTCCCAGCAAGCGCGCTCGCGAATGTCAGCGGCAGAGAATTTCCAATTTTTCTCCGGTTCGTCGAGCCGGGCCAGAAAACGTTTCTTCTGTTCTTTCTTGGACAGGTTGAGGAAGAACTTACGAATGACGATTCCATTGTGGGTGAGATAGTCTTCGAATCCCGTGATGTCGTGAAAGCGCTCTTTCCAGATGTCTTTTGTGATGAGGGATTCGGGAATCCGCTCATGTTTAAAAGCTTCGGGGTGCACCCGCACAACCAGCACTTCCTCGTAGTAAGAGCGGTTGAAGATGCCGATGTGGCCGCGCTCGGGAAGGCGGCGCATGTTTCGCCAAAGATAGTCGTGATTGAGTTCTTCTTCGGAGGGAACCTTGAAGGAATAAACCTGGCAGCCCTGCGGATTGACACCTGACATCACATGCTTGATGGCGCCATCTTTGCCGGCGGCGTCCATAGCCTGAAACATAAGCAGCAAAGCCCAGCGGTCCTGAGCATAGAGCTTGTCCTGCAGATCAGTCATTTCGGCGATGCCGCGCTCCAACAACTCTTTGGCGTGATCTTTGGAGTGCAAGTGACCGGTATCAGCAGGGTCAAAATCTTTTAAGCGAAATTTCTTGCCGTCATCGACGCGATACGGCTTTACCAGCTTTCTAGCCCAAGTCATGAGTGCTCCCGAAAGATTATTACCACAGAGGACACTGGGGCAAACATTCCCCAGAGTTTAAGCGTGTGTCAGGTAACATGACCTACTCAGGTTAGCTCGCAGAAATAGGCTCGCGAACCTGCCCACCAACCGATGTTGCGCAGCAAAGTCTTGAAAAACGCTGCCCTCCAATGGTATACCGCTGGCATCAGTCCTTCATATAAGTATCCATTATTCGCAATCTTCGCGGCCTGACGCCGCCTAACTGTTACCACGCGCCCAGGAGGAAGCAATGAGTTGCACAGGTAAGATCGTTGCAGCATTGGCGATGTGTATTTTGATGGCGGAAATGGCGTTCGCACAAGGCGGAGCGACCGGAGCCATCAACGGAACGGTACAGGATGCATCGGGCGGAGTCCTGTCCGGTGCGCGAGTGGATGTGATCAGCGAAAGCACGGGACAGACTGAGCGGCAATTGACGACGGACAGCTCCGGTTTGTTTACGGCACCGCTGCTGCCAGTCGGAACTTACGCCCTGGAGATCAGCGCTCCGGGATTCGCCAAGACAAAGTTTCCTGGGGTTGCGGTGCGGATTACGGAGACGACGCGACTGACAGCGACACTTAAGCCGTCGACGGTGCAAGAGGTAGTGGAGGTACAGTCGGAAGTCGCAGCGGTGAACACGACGAACTCGACAACGGGAGAATCGCTTGGATATGCGACCATCAATTCCCTGCCGCTGGCGACGCGAAACTTCCAACAGATCTTGACCCTTTCGGCGGGAGCTTCGTCTGATCTGAACAACGCCGCGCAGTTGGGCCGGGGACAGGTGTTTATCCATGTCAACGGCGGACGGGAGGACAACAATAATTACCTGATCGACGGCATCTCTGCCGCAGATTATGCATTTGGCGAACTCACCTACACGCCGCTGCCGAACCCCGATGCGATTCAGGAATTCAAAGTTTCGACCAGCTTGTATGACGCGAGCCAAGGACGCAACGGCGGCGGGAATATCAATGCGACGCTGCGCGGCGGAACGGCAAAGTTTCATGGGGATTTGTGGGAGTATTTCCGGAACACATCACTCGATGCCCACGACTATTTTCTCGGGAAGGTGGTCGTGAAGCAGAACATCTTCGGCGGCGATTTCGGCGGCCCGGTCGGACCCAAAGCGAAGCTCGGGTATTTCTATGTGAATTATCAGGGAACGCGGCAGCGCAGCGGAGATTCGCCGGGAACCTATATCAACACCATGATTCCGGTGTTGCCGACGAATCGCTCGGCGGCGAGCCTTACTTCGGCGTTCAGTACTCCGGCTTCGCCCGGGTGTCCCGCGATTCCGCTCCCACTAGTCGATCCGGTTGCCTTAGCCCTTCTGAACTTCAAAAGCAATCAGTTTGGCGCATCACCGGGAGGCTTTCTGTTTCCGACAGTCCCAGGAACTCCAGGAGCCACACAGAGTTTCAATGCGGCGACGGGTACATGCAGCACGACCTTGAATTACGGCCCGCTTCTTCTGAGCGATCCCGGGAAATTCCGGGATGATCAGTTCACCGCGAATTGGGACAAAGAATTCAATCATGGCAAGGACAGGATTGCAGAGCGGTTTTTCTGGTCGGACTCGGCGACTTTTGAACCATTCGGGGCAGACTCATTTGGAATTCAAACGGGAGGATTGCCCGGCACGAACAATCTGAATTTCCCGCTCAATATTCCGCTGCACAGCCGATTCGGCAGCATCACTGAAACTCACACGTTCAGCAACGCATTGGTGAATGAATTTCGGTTTGGGGTGAACATCATCAGCGACAAGCTGAATAATGAAGCGCCGGTCACAAACGCGCAGGTGGGAATCAACTTGCCGACGGCGAATGCAGATCCGAATATCTACAAACTGCAGTTCGGGACGTTCGCTTTTGGAGCCTATCCTACACAACTGCAATCCGCGCTTTCGGACAACTTTACGTGGCTGGACACGATCAGCTGGACCCATGGCGCGCACGAATTGCGGGCGGGAGGTGAGGTCGATCGGGTTGCGATGCGTCGAAGCTTGCCGATCGCCGACAACGGACTAGTGTTCTTCGCGGGTGGATTGCCAGACGCGCCCACAGACTTTCAAGGATTCCTGGCAGGCGCGCCGCTGCTCGGAGAAGGTGGCGGGGGATTGGGGAATCACGACTACCGTATTCCCAGCTACGCATGGTTTGTGCAGGATGACTACCGGGTTCGCAAGGACCTGACGCTGAATCTGGGATTCCGAAACGAATTCATTGGCGCACCTTACGACACGCTTTGTCACACTGGGAACACAAATCCACCGCTGGTGGATACGACGGGACAACCATACGTGTATCCCAAATGCGTGGACAATTTTCATCTTGCCGGATTAGTAGGAACGCTGAATCGGGCCGGGCTGAATAATGAGTACGCGACCGTGTGGGAGCCACGCATTGGCTTTGCATATGACGTGGGAGGGCATCACACGACATCAATTCGAGGCGGATATGGAATCTACAGTGTTCGCGAGGACCTTGGCGCGGCGGACAATTTGGCGATCACTCCGCCGACGTATCCGTTCCTTGTAGGATTTCTGCCGGGGGCAGATAGTCTAGCGAATTTGTTTGCCCACAGCCCGGCGTTTCCGAATGGCGTTCCGCCACTAGGGGCGGCACCCACGCAACCGTTTGTGCCGGTGCCGTCATTTTTTGCTGGGTTTCCAGTGGTCGGCGGTGCAGCGTGTACGCAATGCACCGCAAGCTTCACTGGAACGGTAAACAGTCTGATCCAATTGGCTGTTCCTTTGCATTGGGTCGTGGGCACAACGCAGCAATGGAATTTCGGAATACAGCGCGAACTTGGTCAGAACTGGTTTGTGGAACTCGGGTATGTCGGCACGAAAGGGTCACGCCTGCGCGCTACCTCTGATCCGAATCAGGCGACCCTGGCCACGGTACAGCATCCGGTCACGATTCCGTTTGCCTGCACTGGCGGCCCGGGCAGCTGCACGATCGTTGATTCCACGGCGGAGAATGCTTCGGCGCGTGCGCCGTTCCTGGGCATGGCTCCGCCAGATTTCGAGGCGTTCGATCCTGATTCCGACTCACACTACAGTGCGCTGCAAGCTACCTTAGGTCACCATTTCGGCAAGGGTCTGTACTTCCAGGGCGCCTACACATATTCCAAATCGATCGATGATGTGTCCACCGCGTCGGTGGCGTTCCTGACGCGAGTCAATGATCAGACGGATGCTCGTGCTTCGCGTGGACTCTCTGACTTTGACCGGCGGCAGCGGTTCGTTACGAGTGCTGTGTACCAATTGCCGACTCTTGGTAGCGCAAATAACCTAGTGAGAGGCGTGTTCGGCGGATGGGAAGCGAACGGAGTGTTGATTCTGCAAACCGGAGCACCGTTTACCGTGTACGATCCCGCGGGGGGAACAGCTTATGCCCTCGCGAGCACTCCATCCTCCACGGCAACCTTCGCGCCCGGATTTGGCTGCGGAAACGCGCCCAGCACAGGCGGCGTGACTTCGAGGCTGGCAAATTGGGTGAATGGGACCGCTTATGATCCGGATCCGCACGCCACACTGTCGACTGGTGGAGCGAGCGATGCAACTGTTTACGGGAATACGCCACGGAACTGCATCATTGGGCCGCCGCAGAAGAATGTGGACTTCAGTCTGGGGAAAATATTCAAGCTGACCGAGGGACAGAATCTGCGGTTCCTGGCGGATTTCTTCAACATCTTCAATCATCCATCGTTCGCAAACCCAGCGTTGGCAGCGGTGGGATCGACGCCGGGATCGGGTTCGGCGCCGATTACATCGACGATCGGAACCCCGAGGTTGATTCAATTCTCGCTGAAGTATTCGTTCTAGTGTAGGGCTCTGATGGTTGCCACATCACGTTTCTTTCCCACCCTTAACGGAGCGTCCTTCGCGACGTTAGGGTGGGAGACAACACCGCCGCAATCCCTGCAATCCCTCGCATGCCATCCCGTGGCGAATGATCCCCAATGCCCTGTGTATCTACACCCTATCCCCACGCTGTCATTCTGAGCGGCAGCGAAGAATCTATGCATTTCTACTTACGGGCAACGGCGCAGATGGCACGGATCTCCCGCTTTCAGCAAATGGAGTTTTCACCTAGGGAAGCAATCGCCTTGGCGGACGGCTCCGAAAAGACGGACTTGAGCGTTTTCATTCTGCCTTAGTCGCCGCTCTGGACCCCGATCCTCTCTTGACACTGCACTCACCTGCTGAGAAATTAATTAGGTCGGTCCTGAGCTACCGCCGATCGTACCGAAGCGAACAGAAATCGAAGATGTCCGCCCAGAAAATCCTTTGCATCGATGATGAGGCCGTCGGCCTTGCCGTGCGCAAAATGATGCTGGAGTCCGAAGGTTTTGAGGTGGCCGTCGCCCCCGACGGCAAAACCGGACTGCAGCTCTTTTCCAATAACCGCTTCGACCTGGTTGTTCTCGACTATTCCATGCCTGGCATGAATGGCGGCGAAGTCGCTCAAGCGATTCGCCAACTTCGCCCCGAAACCCCCATTATCTTGCTTTCCGCCTATGTCACCTTGCCCGACGAGCATGTCGAACTGGCGGACGCATACGTGACCAAGGGTGAGTCTACCGAAGTCCTGCTAGCCCTCATTCGGAAGCTGACCGGGTGCAATGGAGATCTTGTTGCATGACCACAACCCAGAAAATTTTCCGCCGCCAGATCCGGTCCCTGTTGATCGTCCCCTTGATCATCTTGCTGGCTATCGTTGCCCTCCTGGCGTTTCAAGTCCACCGATTGACTGTGGCTCAAGGCTGGGTCGACCACACCGACGTCGTACTCGGTCAGGCGAGGCTCTTGCTTCGCGTCATCATCGACGAGGAAACCGGTCTCCGGGGATACCTGCTCACCGATGATCCGCATTTCTTGCAGCCATACCATCAGGCCGAACAGGCTTTGCCTGGCCTTTTTCAGCGGCTGAACACCGCCACCGCTGACAATTCCGCGCAGCAGCAACAATTAACCATTATCCAGCGCAGCTACCAGCAATGGCACGCCTACGCTGAGGATGCCATTGCGCGAGCTCGTAGCGGCGACACGGAAGTCAATTCCGTCGGTTTCACCTTGGCGGGAAAGCAAATCATGGATTCCCTCCGTCAACAGCAACAGGAGTTTGTCGATCACGAGGATCAACTCAAAATGCTTCGTACTCAGCATTCCCAACTCGCCGAGTACGCTGTGAACTGGACCCTCCTGGGCTTGCTTGTCATTTTTGCTTTCATCTTGATGACGCAGACCCGCCGCAGCATTCGATCGGTCGATTCCGAATACGCTGCAATCCTTGCCGATCTGCAGAAACGCACTGCCGAAGTCACTGAAAGCCGCGAGCGCCTTCAAGTTACCCTTCGCAGCATCGGCGACGGCGTCATTGTCACCGATTCCCAAGGTAAGGTTACATTCCTCAATCCCGTTGCTGAAAAACTCACGCAGTACTCATTCGATCGTGCCAATGGCCAACCCCTGACCCAGGTTTTCAACATCATCAGCGAGGAAACCCGCCAAACTGCCGAGAGCCCTTTCCAGAAGGTTATGCGCCTCGGTACGGTTGTCGGGCTTGCCAATCACACCGCCCTGGTTCGCCAGGACGGAACGGAAATCTCTATCGATGACAGCGGTGCTCCCATTCGCGGCGAAGACGGTCAGATTCAGGGTGTGGTGCTGGTTTTCCGCGATGTCACCGAACAGAAGGAAATGTTCAAGGTTTTACAGATGAACGAGAAGCTGGCTGCGGCCGGAAAGCTCTCCGCCAGTATCGCTCATGAAATTCATAATCCGCTGGAAACGGTTGGCAACTTGCTGTTTTTGATCCGCAAAAGGTCAGATCCTGAGATCCAACCCCTCATCACCATGGCTGACCAGGAACTCTCGCGAGTGGTGCAGATCACCAAGAATATGCTCAGCCTCTACCGCGAATCCAGGCGAGTCGTCCCACTCAAGTTGAGTGAAGTTCTAGACAGTGTCAGTATGATTCTCCAGCGCTCTCTCCGTGATAAACAAATCGCTTTCTCCACCCGCGTTCTCACCCAATCGTCCATTTCTGCCTTTCCCGCCGAAATGCGTCAGGTCGTTTCAAACCTTATCGGCAACGCCGTCGATGCTGTACCGCCAGGTGGTCAGATCGAGGTTTCGATCGAGGATGTCCCGCTTAAGGACTCCCAACCCGGCGTCCTGCTCAGCGTTCGCGACAACGGGCATGGAATTTCTAAAGAGGATCGCGCAAAACTATTTCAACCATTCTTCACCACCAAAGGCGAAAACGGCACCGGGCTCGGCCTATGGATTGCTCACGGCATCGTCTCCAAGGTCAACGGTTACATCGAAGTAATAAGCGATACTCAGCCGGAAAATCACGGGACCACTTTCAAAGTCTTCTTTCCACGCCTCGCCGCTGAAGCCCGCGCCGCCGATTAAACTCCAGTGTGGAATCACTTTGAAGAAAAAAGCGTGGTCATCCTGAGCGAAGTAAAGTGATTCGCTTGCGAATCATCCTGCGAAGTCGAAGGACCCCTGCACTCCAGAAGCAATCACATGCGTAGGAGGGAATTCTCTGATCCGGCGTTGTGCCCCATCCTGGATGCAACTCCCCTAGGCGATCGTCGCTTGTCCATCCTGAGAAAGCGAATCGTTCGCATTGCGAACGAGAAAACAGCGATGTCATCCTGAGCAAAGTAGCTGGTTCGCGTAGCGAAGCCGCTACGGAGTCGAAGGATCCCTATACCCTCGGACATGCAGGGAATCAGGAAGGGTATTCTCTTAACCCAAGCCGAAACAGATTTCCGATTGCGTCCGTCTTTTGGACGCGAACCTGGGTATATCAGGCGTTAACTGACACTGCCCACTGAGAACTCGTAGCCCGGCTTCTCGGCCCTCGCTTGTCATCCTGAGGAAGCGAATCGTTCGTTTCGCGAACGAGTCCGACGAAGGACCTACGCATTTGACCGTGAAACGCCATGCTGCAGTTTAGTCCGTCATCCCGAAGCCCCGCGTTTTCACCAGCGGGGCGAGGGATCTGGCGCGCAGCGTCCGGGACCCCACGCGAGATCCCTCCCTGAAAGGCGACCGCGCGCAAACCCCGGCCCACCGTGGCGCTCGCTCACTTTCCCCAACCCACTCCCAAGCTGTAAGATGTTCCATTCCCAGGGGGTATTTATGCGCTTAGCAGCAAAGTCCTTGTCCCGCGCCGTTTGTCTGTCACTTCTCGTGACTTGCATCTCATTCCCGACATTTGCCCAGCGCGAAACTCCTAAAGAGCGCAAAATCACCGAGCAGCAACCGCTCACGGCTCAAAAATCCACTGCGGAGAATCCGTCCGAGGAAAACACCGGCGACCCGCAATTTAAAGGCATGAAGTATCGCCTTGTCGGCCCATTTCGCGGTGGCCGTTCCCTCACCGCCGTCGGTATCGCGGGCGACCCCAGCACCTATTATTTCGGCGCAACCGGTGGCGGCGTCTGGAAATCCACCGACGGCGCCATGACCTGGAATCCCGTTTTCGACAAGGAATCCGCTCCCGCCATCGGCAGCATCGCCGTTGCTCCTTCCGACCCAAATGTCATTTACGCGGGTACTGGAGAAGCCTGCCTGCGGGGCAATATCGCGCAAGGTGACGGAATCTACAAATCCGTCGATGGCGGCAAAACCTGGAAGAACATTGGCCTGCATGACTCCCGCGCCATCGGCAAAGTCATCGTCGACCCTAAGAACGCCGACGTGGTTTACGTTGCAGCCCTCGGACATCCCTACGGCTCAAACCCGGAACGCGGCGTTTTCCGTACTACCGACGGCGGCAAAACCTGGGACAAGGTTCTCTACAAGGACGAGAACACCGGCGCTGTTGATGTCGCTTTCGATCCCCACAATTCCCACATTCTTTTCGCATCTCTCTGGCAAGTGCATCGCACGCCCTGGAGTCTCGACAGCGGTGGCCCCGGCAGCGGTTTGTATCGCTCGAACGATGGCGGTACCACCTGGAAGCAGCTCACCGAGCATGGTTTGCCGAAAGGACCCTACGGCCGCATCGGCGTTGCCGTCGGCGCCAACTCCGATCGCGTGTACGCCTTGATCGAAGCCCCGCAAGGCGGTCTCTTTCGCTCCAATGACGGCGGCGAAAACTGGGAATCCGTCACCGACGATCGCAATTTGTGGCAGCGCGCCTGGTACTACATGCACGTCTTCGCCGATCCGCAATCGCCTGACACGCTCTACATCGCCAACGTCGAGTTCTACAAATCCACCGACGGCGGCCATACCTTCAACAGAGTCAGAGTCCCCCACGGCGACAATCACGGCATGTGGATCGATCCCAGAAATCCCGCTCGCATGATCGTCGCCAACGACGGCGGCGTCACCCTCAGCCTCGATGGCGGCAAAACTTGGAGCCGCGAAGACAATCAGCCAACCGCGCAGTTCTATCACGTCATCACCGACACCCGCACACCTTATTACGTTTACGGCTCGCAGCAGGATTCCGGTACCGTCGCCATTGCCAGCCGCAGCAATCAAGGCGCCATCGAACGCTCGGATTGGTATGACGTTGGTGGCGGCGAAGCCGGCTACATCGCTCCCGATCCTCGCGATCCTAACATCGTTTACGCCTGTGATTACGAAGGCCTGATCACTCGCTTCGACAAGCGCACCGGCCAAATCAAAGATATCGACGAGCAGCCCGAAATCAGCGATGGTGGCGGAGCCGCCATCCTCGAGCATCGTTTTCAATGGACCGCGCCCATCCTGATTTCTCCGCACGATCCCAACAGTCTTTACTACGGAGGCGAGCGCCTCTTCAAAACCACCGACGGCGGCATGCACTGGGAGGCAATCAGTCCCGACCTCACGCGCAACGACAAAACTAAGCAGCAACCATCCGGCGGTCCTATCGACATCGATGACACCGGCACTGAATACTACGACACCATTTTTGCCATCGCCGAATCTACGCTCACTAAAGGCCTCATCTGGGTTGGTACCGATGACGGCCTTATTCAGGTCACGCGCGACGGCGGTGCCAATTGGACCAACGTCACTCCGAAGAGTCTTCCGGAATGGAGCCGCATCAGTCAGGTTGAAGCCTCACCGATCGATCCCGCAACCGCTTTCGTCGCCGCCGATCGCCATCAGTCTGACGACCTCCATCCCTATATCTTCATTACCCATGACTACGGAAAAACTTGGACCAATCAAGTCAATGGAATTCCTGATACCGCCTTCGCACGCTCCGTGCGCGAAGATCCCAAGCGCCGCGGCCTTCTCTATGCCGGCACCGAAAGCGGGGTCTACGTCTCTTTCGATGACGGCGCCAATTGGCGCTCGCTCCAGCTCAACCTTCCCACCACCCCCGTTCACGATCTCGTCGTGAAGGACAACGATCTCGTCCTCGCCACGCACGGCCGCGCCTTCTGGATTCTCGACGACATTTCTCCTCTCCGCCAATATAAAGATGAAATTGCCAACGAAAATTTTCATCTCTACACGCCCGCAACCGCGGTTCGCTATCACGATTCCTTTGAGCACGAGTTCAAGCCGGTTGTCGCCGGCCAGAATCCTCCCACCGGCGCGCTGATTTACTACTTCCTGAAAGACAAGCCCAAAGGCGAAACCACCATCGAGATTCTTGACGCGAGCGGAAACGTCATCCGAAAATACTCCAGCGCGAAAACTCAGGAAATCGAAGAACCCCTCAGCCCTGACGACAAGAAGCCGGAAAAGCAGATCAAGCCGGATGCCGGCCTCAACCGCTTTGTCTGGGACCTTCGCTACGCGGAAACCAGTCACGTCCCCGGCTATTATCTTTGGGAATACCAGCCCGGAAGTCACGGCCCGCTGGCCGTTCCGGGCAAATATCAGGTACGCGTGACTTCCGATGGCAAGACCCAGACCGCACCCATTGAGGTTGCGCTCGATCCTCGTGTCCACGTCGATCAAGCCGATGTGCAAAAGCAGTTCGACCTGCTCCTGCAGATTCGCGACGAACTCACTCGCGTCTATGATACGGTCAACCAGATCCAGGACGTCCGCTCACAATTGGATGGCCTCAAGAAGCGTTTGCCCACCAATACCAGCACCAAACCGGTTCTCACCGCAGCCGACGGCCTCGATCAGAAGCTGCTTGCGGTTCGCGACGATCTCGTCCAGGTGAAGGTCCGGTCGAATGAAGACTCGCTCTCCTACCCGCAGCGCGTCGACAGCAAGCTCGCCGCGCTCGCCATGAAAATCGGCAGCAACACCGATTCGGCTCCTACCGAATCCGAATCTCGCACTTTCGAAAAACTCAAGCGCGAAACCGACGACTCTCTCGCCCACTGGACCGAGCTCCAGCGCACCGATCTCGCCGCCTTCCAGAAGATGATGGCTGGTGAGAATATCCAGGCCATCGTCATTCCCGCGGGCGAATCCGTGGGCGCGCCCGGCGAGGAGCCGAAATAGTTTCGGTGTCCCAGGCTGGTGGCCCAGAGCCTGCCCTGAGCGAAGTCGAAGGGTTCGCGACCGCTTGCCGCGAGCTAACCTGGGTACAACTGAGAACTGAGAACCGCCCACTGAGAACTGCTTCGCTCCGCACACGCCTCGATGCTTTCCAACAGCCCTTCGTCCCCGGGCGTTCCATGTCTGCGTTTTCTCTGCAGCAGCCTCCACGCCTCCCGATACCGCCCATACTTCGACTTCTTCAGTTTCGGATACAGCGCCACGCTTCCTTGTCCTTTCACCTTCTTCGCCGGAATGATGTACCACAAGTCTTCCGGAATTAAATACACCGCCAGAAAATCAAACGCATCTCCTTCATACGGACCGCGGCATCCCCGCACTGAACACGAATACCCACCGCGATCCACAAACATTGTCGACTTCACCTGCACTCGCACAAACTGTCCTTCGTGTTCAACCGCAAAGTCGTACTTTGCCGTCTCACCCCACGGTTTCGTCACGCACAATCCATGCTCTGCCGCCCGTGTCATAAAACATAGCTCCGCCCATTCACCCCGCAGCTTGGGGTGCTTGTCCTCATCCCGTTATTTTTCATGACTGCTCGATAACCTGACCCCCAATCCCAAATTTCACCCAAACAAAAGCGCGGCCCCGAAGGACCGCGCCGTCTATTACTCCAGTTTCCACTATGCCACAACCCTCCCCAATCCCATCCCCATTTGCGCGAAAAACTTCACTTCCATTCCCGCTTCGGAACTCGTCATCGAAACTCGGCACCACCGCGATGGGTGCCCCACCCAAGCCGGTTTTGCTTGGGTGGGTGAACGTTAGGGCGAGAGGCAATCGACCTCTCTAATCCAAATATCTGCCATCCCGAGCGAAGTCGAGGGAGCCCTGCGCTGGATGCCCCACCCTTAACCGAGCGTTTTTCTTGAGGTTAGGGTGGGAGGCAATGACGACTGTGAACCACCTCCGCTGTCATCCTGAGCGGAGCAACCTGATTCGCTCGCGAATCAGGTTGTGTAGTCGAAGGATCGCTACACCCTGACCGATCGCGGTGGCCACAGGGAATTCTCTTCTCGACGCGAAGCTGAATTAACCGCGGGTGCCCCATCCTAACGGGAGCGTCTTCGCGACGTTAGGGTGGGAGGCAACGCGCCACCAGCCTTAATTCCCCCCTGTCATCCTGAGCGCAGCAGGCTGATTCACTCGCGAATCAGCCTGCGTAGTCGAAGGATCCCTGCATTGAAAGCATCACCGCCGGCACGGCAGGGGAATTCTCATGCAATCTTCGGGCAGGGCACGGCTTCAGCCGTGCCGAAAGGATACCGCCATTGATCCAGGCGCCGATGCGGTGCGACTGCATCTGCTTCCCAGCTTAGCTCGCAAAATCGGCTCGCGGAACCTGGGCCACCAGGCAACATAACGGTCATCTCGAGCGAAGCTGTTTTTCAAGCGGAGTGAGGGATCTCGCGTGCGGCGCCACGATAATGGGTGCCCCACCCTTAACCGAGCGTTCTTTGCGAGGTTAGGGTGGGAAGGAAGATCGCCGAAGGTCGGACAAACCGCCTTGAAAGGGCACGGCTTCAGCCGTGCCGAAAAAGCGCCAATCTCGATTGAGGCGCCGTTGCGGCGCAACCGCGGCTATCCGGTCACCACCCCGCGGGCTCCGCACATGCGAAGATCGCACAGGCACTCGAATCGGCCCCAGGCGTAAAATGTCGCCGTAACTTTGAAGGAGTCGCCCCATGGCTTTGCAAACTGGTACAGCGGTCCAAGCCACCGTTCCTACATATGAGCAACTGATGTCCCCTCCTCATGCAGGTGGCCGCCGACGGCAAGCCTCACCGCGTCCGAGAAGTCGCGGACGAAATCGCGAGGCAGGTTTCCTTGCCGGAGGCGCTCCGCCGCGAAACGCTGCCCGACGGACGCAACAAATTGATACACCGACTTGAGTGGGCGCGCACCTACCTGAAGAAAGCCGGGTTGCTCGAGTACCCGAACCGAGGGGTCTTCAGGATCACCGATCGCGGGCTGCAAACAGTCAAGGAAAACCGCTCACCCATTGACAACAGGTACCTTCAACGGTTTCCTGAGTTTCTAGAGTTCAAGCATTCGAGAAGCGAGCGAAATGAAAATGTACCGGCA
>Ga0209579_10000646_pt1 | contig 32667 bp, 27 predicted proteins | sample Coa_R1_2_FD_187152 | JGI IMG/M metagenome (GOLD analysis project Ga0209579, IMG submission 187152) | Surface soil microbial communities from Centralia Pennsylvania, which are recovering from an underground coalmine fire - Coalmine... | ecosystem: Environmental > Terrestrial > Soil >... | reverse complement strand
ACCCAGTCTCCTCGCGATCACCGCGTCTTCCTCCGCTCGTTCTCAGCCACCCGCGCCTTCACCATCTTCTTCAACAGCGCTGCCGGCAATGGCTTATCGAGCGCGAACTGCAGCGTGCCTTTCGCCGTGCGATACGCTTTCAACTCCTCCATCATTTCGTCGATCAGCGAAGCCTGCATCGGGAAAAAACTGCAATGATCTTTGAATGCAGCGTATGCCACCAGCGCTCCCTTGTAGCGGAACGCCGGCATGCCGTAACTTAGCTGCTCGGTGGCTTCCTTCGGAGCGGCGGCTTTGATCGTCGCCCGCACTTTTCGCAGCGTAGTCTGCGCCGGCTCCGGCACTTTCGCGAGATAGGCCTCCACCGCCGATGCGTCATTGGCTCCTTCCGGCTTCTTGATTGCCTTCATCGTTTCCTCTTGGATTCGAGGGGTAAATGAGCCGGGATCCGGGCCGGCAAACCCAGGCCCCGGCTCAGACCATCAGGCTTTCTTCTTCGGCGCAGGCGGCGGTACCGCTGACGTAGCGATATCCTCCACCGCTTTCCACCCTCCATCCGCCTGCTTGCGATAGACGGTCACATAGCTGCCGTGGTCGTGGACCACCTTGTGAGTCGCCGGATCGGTTGCGGTCATCTGGTAAGTCCCCCAGCTGTAGCCCACGTCGCCGGACTTCGACACATCGGCCTTGCTCGTCTGGAACGCCAGCGAAAATGCCGGATCCTTGCCCATCGCCCGCATCGAGGCTCCGATCGCGTCTTTGCCCTGTGCGGCATCCATCCCCGGCACCATCAGGACCGCGTCGTCCGCATAGTAAGTCAGGCCCTTCTCCACGTCGTTCGCCTGCGCGGCCTTGCTCCATTGCGCTTCAAGATCAGTGATGGCCTTCACGTCGGCATCGTGTGTGTCGGGTGCCGCCGCTGGGGCCGGAGCCTGGTTGCATGCGGTCATTGTGAACGCCACAACAGCCGCGCCGCAGAGTTTTGCAAGAGCTTTCATCGTCCATTTCCTTCTCCACGGAGCCCAAATGATTACAGGTACCATGGCAAACATCAAAGAATCAGAGCCCCTCCGCGCGCCAATGGCAGCTACGCCCGGCACAGGGATTTCCCATGGGCGGCCAGTATAATGCCACCCGATTTCTCTGTGCTTCTCTGTTTCTCTGTTTTCTGAGTTTTTGAGTCGTTAGCTGGAATGCTCGCGCTGGTTTCGCAGGTATTCCAGCCACTCCGCCATGCCGGCGCCCGTCTTCGCGCTGGTCTCAAAGATCCTGATCTCCGGCCGAATCTCGTTGATGTTCCTGAGCGCCGCATCGCGATCGAATCCAACTGCTTCGGCAATGTCGACCTTGGTGATCACCGCGGCGTCGGCTGAGTTGAACAACGTTGGATACTTGAGAGGCTTGTCTTCGCCTTCGGTCACGCTCAGCAGCGCGACGCGAATCTTCTCGCCCAGGTCGTAGCTCGAAGGACACACCAGGTTCCCAACATTCTCAATAAACAGATAATCCAACTCGGCCAACTCCCAGCCCTCCAGATGCTTCCCCACCATCTCCGCTTCGAGATGGCAGATGCCGTGAGTATTGATCTGCCGCACCGGAGCGCCGCTCGCCGCCAGCCGGCGGGCATCGTTGTCCGTTTCAAGATCGCCCACCAGCGCCGCCGCTCTCGCGCCACTCTCGCGCAGCATCCGCAGTGTTCGCTCGAGGAACGCGGTCTTGCCCGTGCCGGGGCTCGAAACAAGGTTCAACACCAGAACTCCAGCGGCGGCAAACCGCGCGCGCAGGTCCCGCGCCAGTTCATCGTTCTTCTTCAGGATTCCCCGCCGCAACTCGACAATGCGCGTGGTCACTTCTTCACCGCCTCTTCCGGCTCTTCAATCTCGATCGACTCGATCTCCAGCTCGCGCCCCTGGCGCAGGTCGCCCACCGGCTCCCCGCACTGGGGGCAGCGAAAGCTTTGCACGCTCTCAAGCTCCACATCGGCATCGCATCGACCGCAATGCATCACCACCGGCAGCAGGTTCACCACCAGCTTCGATCCCTCCAGCCGCGTGCCTTCGATCGCGATGCCGTAGCAGAACTGCAGCGAGTCCTCGACCACCGCCGACAGAGCGCCCACCCGAAGTCGCACCTGCTTGACCCGCGCCCCCCCGGCCAACAATTCCGGCCGGCCCTCCAGCGACTCCGTTACGGAATCAACCACGCTCATCACGATCGAAAGCTCGTGCATACCACCACGATTCTACGCCGCACCTTTCTCCCCTCCTGTGCCGAACCGCACTCCACCAGCGTCACCTCGCAGCTCGCTCGCCCCAGCTGTTGCGGTTTCTAGTCCCGTCGTCCTTAGTCCCTGAGTCCCTACGTGCCTCGTCCCTGTCATAAGATTGTTTTCATAAGGACGCTTCCCCGATGGCCCAGCCCCCAATCGCAGCTCCCCCTGCCTCGCGCATGCACCTCAGCGAATTGGCCCCCGGCGCGCTGCAATCCGAAATTCGCGCCATGACCACCGAATGCGACCGCATCGGCGGAATCAACCTGGCGCAGGGTGTCTGCGACACCCCCGTTCCCGCTCCCGTCGAAGCTGAAGCGCACGCCGCCATCCACGCCGGCCACAACATCTACACCCGTCTCGACGGCATCACCCGCCTGCGCAACGCAATTGCCCAGAAACAGCAGCGCGACTACGGCCTCACCTACGATCCCGAAACAGAAGTCCTGGTTGCCAGCGGCGCCACCGGCGGACTGCATGCCGCCTGCATGGCCCTGCTCAATCCCGGCGACGAAGTACTGCTCTTCGAGCCCTTCTATGGCTATCACGTGGCCACGCTCAACTCCATGCGCGTTCGCCCCGTGCTCGTTCCGCTGTCCGAGCCCGATTGGACCCTCGACACCGACGCACTCCACGCTGCCATCACCGCCCGCACCCGGGCCATCATTCTCAACACCCCCGCCAACCCCAGCGGCAAAGTCTTTTCTCGCGCGGAAATCGAGCAGGTCGCCGCGGTCTGCCGCGATCACGACCTGTTTCTCTTCACTGATGAGATCTACGAGTACTTCGTCTTCGACGGCGCCAGGCACATCTGCCCCGCCACGCTGCCCGGCATGTTCGAGCGCACGATCGTGATGTCGGGATTCTCGAAGACCTTCTCCGTCACCGGCTGGCGCCTCGGATACGCCACCGCGCCCGCGCAATGGATGGGCACCATGGCCTATTTCCATGACCTGACGTACGTCTGCGCGCCCTCGGCATTCCAGCATGCAGCCGCGGCCGGGCTCGAGCAGTTGCCGCCCACTTTCTACACGCAGTTAGCTTCAGACCATCAGTCGAAGCGCGAGCGCCTGCTCGCTGCGTTGCGCCACGCCGGCATGGAGCCGAGTGTTCCCGCCGGCGCTTACTATATCCTCGCCAAGGCCTCGCGCTTGCCCGGAGCCACTGCCGCGCAAAAAGCGCGTCACCTGCTCGCCGCAACAGGAGTCGCATCCGTCGCAGGCTCGGCGTTCTTCCGACCGGGCCGCGGAGAAGAATTGCTCCGCTTCTGCTTCGCCAAAAAGGATGAAGACCTCGACGACGCCTGCACCCGCCTGCGCAAACTGTAGCGGGCCGCTCATTGCTCTCCCGGGACCTGAGCAATACAAGCATCCAGGTGCCCCAGGTCTTCCGGTGGAGGCCTGGGAAAAAGACGAGGTGATCTGCGATCTGCGACCCTCTCGCCGGAAAACAACTAACAAGACAAAGACAATTGGCTGACAACTCACCCGGCTTGGCGCGCCTACCTTGATCTCCGTGCCGAGACAAGCACTCCCGCGTCTCGGCGGACCGCGGGCTTCTCCAAAGAATCTCTGAAGAGGTGAAGAATCTTATGCTTAACATCGGCAAGCGTGCATTGCCAATGGCGCTCAGCGTTTCAATTCTTGCGATCGCCACCTCAAGCCTTCACGGCCAACCGGCACAACACTACAAACAAACCAATCTTGTGGCCGACACTTCAGGTGCCACTACCACCGATCCCAACCTCGTCAACTCCTGGGGTATCTCGCGAAGCTCGGGCAGCCCCTGGTGGGTTTCTGACAACGGAACCGGTCTGGCAACCCTCTATAACGGCAACACCGGCGCAATCGTCCCGCTTGTGGTGACAATTCCCACCGGAGATCCAAACGCCAGCCCGACTGGTACGCCGACAGGACAGGTGTACAACGGAACCCAGGGATTCCAGGTCGCCAAAGGAGCGCCGGCTGCCTTTATCTTCGCCACCGAAGACGGGACGATCTCCGGATGGAACTCGAGCGCCAACCCCAGCACTGCCTTGATCATGGTGAACACCAAAAGCGCCTCCGTCTTCAAAGGCCTCGCTTTAGCCACCGTCAACAGTCCGTCAGGTCAGTCTGCCGATTTCCTTTACGCAGCTGATTTCCGCAAGAATCGGATCGCCGTCTACGACACGAACTTCAAGCCAATTCATCTCTTCGGCGATGCTTTCGAAGACCATCGAATTCCGCACGGATTTGCTCCCTTCAACGTGCAGAACATCGGCGGCAACCTCTATGTCTGCTTCGCCAAGCAGGATGACCAAAAACACGATGAAGTCGATGGACCCGGACTCGGCTACGTGGACGTCTTTTCGCCAACCGGCCGCCTGCTCCTTCGCCTTCAGCACGGCTCCTGGTTGAACGGGCCGTGGGGTCTGGCGCAGGCCCCAAGCGACTTTGGCCAGTTCAGCCACGACATCCTTGTAGGCCAGTTCGGCAGTGGGCAGATTCTTGCCTTCGATCCGCTCACCGGCGATTTCAAGGGCTGGCTCTTTGGCACCGATAACAACCCCATCACCATCGACGGCCTCTGGGGGATTGCGTTCGGCAACGGGGCCGCCGCCGGACCCGCAACCACGCTCTACTTCGCCGCTGGACCAGGGGGCGAGTCACACGGACTCGTTGGAACTCTCACCGCGGTCGAAAACGTTCTGGGCGGCGACCAATAGTCGCTTTCAGAACGATGCGGGCTTCTCCCCGTCTCCCAGGCGGGTTGAGGAGCCCGCGTCGATTTGCCGGAATCGGATCCCCTGGGTCAGTCGCCGATTGCGATCCGCGCTAGCCTGCTCCTCAACGCGCCGGCATACATCAGCAACACTTCCAGCGCCATCGGCCAAATCAATACCATTGTTACGGCCCATCCCGACCTCGATGAAAACTCTCCGGGAGCACTCGCATAGACCACAACACAAAGGCATGCATTGGCCATCCAGGCAGTGGTCACTCCAGCCACGCATGCCTGCGTCGGCAGCATCTGCCGCCGGCGCGCCGCAAGAGTCGCGGCGCTTGCCGCGATGATGCCCAAGCCGGTGCTCAGCATCGAGAGGGTCGGCCATCCTTTGGTTCCCGCCAGGTGGAGGATAAATGGCATCTCCACCAGGAGCGTGCCCGCGACAGACAATCCCGCGCAAACCCACAACGCCCGCCTGCCCGGAGCCGTAGATGGCTGCAAAGAGAGCAACGCGCGCACCCGCAGCCAGATCATGGGATACGCCAGAAAGAATGGCGCAGCCGCGAGAAAGTGCCACCAGTTTCCCTGGTTGCCCGGTACCCGCAGCAGAATCGCATCGAGCGGCGATGTGCCATACGCAAACGGAAGCAGCGTGACCGCGCCCGCCGCCAGCCAGAAAAGCAGCATGATCGTGTTGGCCCATGCGGGCCCACGCGGCTCCGTCTTGTCGCGCCCGCGCAATCCTGGACTTGTTTTCATCGGAACCTCTGCCACAATGGGATGACCACGATCAGAATCGCGGCCGCGAACGTACGTCAGCCACCGGTACAACGTTCGAGCCGCGCGCGTCGTTTACATACGCCGGCAAGAAATCCGCGCCATCAGATCTTCTTGCCGTCCAATTACCAGGTTCAACGTCCCCGGAAACTCAACCGAAAGGACATTTATCCCATGCGCCGCATCTTCCTGGCCGTCCTTGCCTTTGCGCCTCTCCTCTTCATGTGCCCTGCGTACGCCCAAACGGATTCGGCTGACATGCAAGGCCTGTGGCAGGGTTTCGACGGAGAATGGCAGCACACCACCTATCAGCTCCTCGCCTTGGCGGAAGCCACGCCGGCGGAGAAGTTCGCATGGCGTCCCGCTCCCGGTGTGCGCTCCACCAGCGAGGTCTACATGCATATCGTGTTGGCGAACTTTTTCCTGCTCAGCGCGACCGGCCCAAAAATGCCGTCCGACCTCAAGGAAGACGCAGAAAAGACGGTGACCTCAAAACCGGAGGTGATCGTCTGGCTCAAGCGTTCGCTCAATGCAGTGAAGGAGGCGCACCTCAAAGAGACACCCCAGCACCTCGCGATGCATGTGAGCGTCGAGGGGCGCAACTCGACGGTGGACTGGATGTACCTGCGCATCATCGTCCACGCCGACGAGCATATGGGGCAGCTCATCGCGTACGCCCGTATGACCGGTGTCGTCCCCCCTTGGTCGAAATGAAGTCGGACCCTCCCCGGGGACGTCGCACTTTTTTAGAGATCGCCGCCGAAGATGCCCCACATCTTGCGGATCAACTCATCGGTGCGCCTGATTGTTTCTCGCTTTTCAGCGTTTGCGTCCGGTCCACCAAGGCGAGCATGGAGGCAGTCATTTCCGCGGCGATAGCCATTTGCTCATCGGCTTGCTCGATGGAGGGGTCGCAAAGGGTCAGGGTGCATCAAATCGCCGCATTGGTTTACTGGGATGCTGCGGTCTGCCTTCGGACTTTACCGCAGCGATGGGACTGTCAGATATGGGATGCATTTCATTGCTTCATGGCCCCGCCAAAGCTGCTTCTCTACACCTGCTCTTGGATTCGCGGCAATTTTTGGTGGAAAACCGCAAATCTTGAAGGGGGGAGGAGATACCTGTCGCTACCGGAGACCTGAAACTGCATCTGCCGCTTCGGTCGCCCCCAGGCGTGCCCGCGCGGTCGCCTTCCCGCACACGAGCCACGCGGGAGCGGAGCAAATCCGATTGCGCGTACAATAGAACCTGCTACACGAGCCGGTTGGCCCGGTTTGCACCCAACGCTACACCCCGTTCATCCAAATGGGTGTAGCCGAAAACCCAGCGACAGGTCTTCGTCGATGGGTGAAAGCGGGGGCGTCACGGTTTCGACGGGATCGCTTGCGGCACGGAGGCATGCTGGGGTGTGGGCACCCATAATCGCTCGCAAAACCAAAGTTGCCAACGACAATCTGGCACTTGCTGCTTAATTAACTAAGCAGCCGTCTTTCGCGGTTTCGCCTATGGGCTGCGAGCGAGACGTCATTCAGTAGGCTGGTGGCTGCGGCTCGGTCCGTGTTGCAGCCATAAGATCATCGGACTAGCTTTCTGCGCATCTTGTCCGTTCTGAGCGCAGCGAGTGAAACCTCCGGAACTGGACTGAGCATGGATTCTCCTGGCTGACAACGATTTCGGACGCGGGTTCGACTCCCGCCGCCTCCACCAATAACTAAGTGCAATAGATTCAATCATATAAATTGTGGAAAAGTAAGAGATTTTGGAAACTGTACCAGATTTGTACCAACCGATTTTTCGTGCTAGATTGACGGCATTATGCTGTCCGTCTACACCCGCCATCACCCCGATTGCGCGAAGAAAGACGATTCCAACTACCGCCGTTGCCGCTGTCCAAAGTGGCTTGACGGGACTCTTCCCGGCCGCACTGGCCGATTCCGCGCCTCGGCAAAAACCAAATCCTGGGAGCAGGCCGAACTCCTCGCTCGCAAATACGAGCAATCCGCTCTCGGCGGCGAAGACGACGTAAAAGCGACCAAGTTGACTACAGTCAAGGAGGCGGTCGGTGTCTTCCTCGGCGATGCTGAGGCCCGCGGCCTGGCAACGGCTACGCGGCAAAAGTTGCGGAGCTTCTTCGAGGTGCAGCTCCTCGGATTCGCTGAGGAACGGGGCATCACTTTCCTGAGAGAATTCAATCCCCGCAATCTTACAGAGTGGCGGCAGACCTGGAAGGAGAAGGAACTCGCCCGCAAGAAGAAATTCGAACGTGTGATCGGCTTCTTCTGGTTCTGCGTCAGGCAGGGATGGCTGCGGGAAAATCCAACTGCGACCATGGGAAGGGTGATTGCGAAGCATGTTCCAACGGACTACTTCACGGCAGATGAGTACAAGTGCATCATCGACGCGACCTGCCGGCTCGGCGAATATGCGGAACGCTCATGGGCTCCCGAGAAGCGCGGCATTCGCATCCGCGCCCTGACGGAGTTGATGCGCTGGAGCGGACTGCGCATCCGCGACGCAGCAACGCTCGAATGCGCGAGACTCATAGAAAACAAGCTTATGCTCTATCAGGCGAAGACCGGCACGCCGGTTTTCGTGCCGCTGCCGCCCCACGTCGCCGACATGCTCCGTTCAATCCCTCCGGGCCTCAAGCCGAATCCGAATTATTTCTTTTGGTCCGGTAATGGGTTGCCCAAAACCTTCGTCGCCAACTGGCAGCGCGCCTATCGTCGGCTGTTCAAGGTTGCTAATCTCCTCAAGCTGGACGGCACGCCAAAGCGTTGCCACTGCCACATGTTCCGCGACACCTTCGCCGTCGAGATGCTATTGGCGGGCGTTCCCATCGATCAGGTTTCGATCCTGCTGGGCCATGCCAGCGTCCGGGTCACCGAGAAACATTATTCACCATGGGTTCGCGCTCGCCAGGATCAACTGGAGAAGAGCGTACAGTCCGCTTGGCAACTGGCGCCTGGCCAGACCTCTGCTGCAGGTTGATTCCATTTCCATCCTTCCACGATAGAAGGTTGGTGGAAATCTTCGCCTCCTGTCTGCGACAGAGGTTTGCCAGTCATATGTGGCCAAGTGCTCAAACTAATCTGCTACCCTTGCTAGGTCCAGCTATCCTCATGAAAGTTAGGGGTGTTAGAGGAAATGCCTCTGTCGAAGCGAGATGTCTCGCTAGGAGACTTGTATATTGCTTATCGGAAAGCCAAGGTCGAGGCTTACTACGAGAATACCCATGTCCAAGCCCTGGCATTCACCAAATATGAACAGAATCTGGCGCAGAACCTAGCGCACCTCCACCGCGTTCTGCTGGACGGAAATGAAACGTGGGCTTCCGACACAACATTTCTTGGCAACTATGCGTACTTGCCGAAATCCATCGATGCAAGTGTTTGGAATGATCAAGACGGTGGACACTTCAGCGCTATTGATCCGATAGCAGACTGGAAACGCCGATTTGAAGTGTCTGGCCGAAGAGCCGATGCTAAGCTGAGGCTAATAATTCGCCCGTCCGTCGACTTCCAAGTGATATCAGCCTTATGGATCATAAAGGTTGGCCACCTCTTTGACGGAGCCCTCGATCCTCAACTCTCTTATGCGAACCGCTTGCGACGAACGCGCACAGCTTCTTCCGAGGAATCCCGACGAGGAGACATCAATCTTTCTGCGACCGGCCTTTTTGTCCCCTACTTTTCCGCGTATCGGGCATGGAGAGAGAAAGGATTATCGGCAATGGAAACCGCATTGTCGAGGGGAAAAAGCATCCTTGCGATCACGATGGATATAGAGCAGTTTTACCATCGTGTTTGTCCCGCGTTTCTACTTCGAAAGCGCTTTCTCGATGCTATCAATTTGCAGCTCTCTCGCGGAGAACGATTGCTTACCCATTCGCTACTGCAGGCGATCGAGACTTGGTATCGATCGACACCAGACTACGTGGATCGACCCCTCGGGGCCATTCCTGTCGGCCTATCCGCATCGAAGATAATCGCCAATGTCTTGTTGGTAGATTTCGACAAGGCGATCACAACGAAGGTCCGCCCCCTGTATTATGGCCGCTACGTTGACGACATTTTCCTTGTCTTCGAAAACACTGCGCAACTCAAGGGTGGTAAGGACGTCAGCGCATGGCTCGCGAATACGTTAGCCCCGCTTCTGACGGTGAAGCGCAACGCAGGAAAATCCCCATCTCTTCGCGTCAGTCTCTCGTATGCGCACGATTCGGAACTTACCTTTGTCGGCACTAAACAAAAGATATTTGCGCTGTCATCCGCTCATGGTCTCGATCTGATCCAACATATCCGCGAACAGATTCGAATTCAGTCTAGCGAACACAGACTGCTTCCCGTTGTTCCCGAGTCTGGAGCCGAAATGGCATCCAGAGCGCTTCTTGCAACCCAAGATGCGACCAGGCATGTTGATGCTCTCCGAAAGGCAGACTCAGTTTCCATTAGACGCCTCGGTCTTTCTCTTCTCTTAGGTGACATAGAGATATATGCCTCAGATCTTCGATCTGCTTCATGGCAGGGAGTCAGGAAGGAATTTTATGCTCTCGTGAGTAGACATGCTCTGACTCCTGTTGGCTTCTTCGAGTTTGCTACTTACTTACCTCGCGTCTTCGGCTTGATGCTTGGCTGTAGCGACTTCGAGGCAGCCGCGGAATTTGTATCTGCATTTTCCAGCATTACAGAGTTACTCCGGAACACTTCGACCGTCGGCAGAGTTAAACAACAACTACGATTTGACCTTTGCCTCAAACATTGTGCTGAGGCCTTTCGGCAGACGGCCTTACAAGCAGCAACCAGGCAGACCGGAAAGCTCGACTCTCGGTTTTTGTCTGTGCTGCGGAAGCTAAGGATGCTCGATCCAGATGTATCGCTCCCGTCGTCATCACAGGCGCTCCGTCACCTCGCACATCAGCTTCTCTTAGCAGACTGGGGTAGTCGTCCATACAAGGAATTTTGGTACATGAGCCAGTCCACCGACGAAATCGGTCCACCCGTGCCCAAAGAGATTGAGGTCCGCCGCAAGCTACGTCTGGGTGCCATTCGCCGCTTTAGGAAGCTCGCAGGCCGTTTGAAAATTCCTCATTGGCCAGCACTAGCTTTTCCCACGCGGCCATTACGTGCGGACGAAATCCCCCTTGCAGCCCCAGATGTTCTCGATGATCCCGAGGTCTACCGAAAAGCAATAATGGCTCTACGAGGAGCTCGCGTCGCAGAAAGTTCCCGCGTCGGCATCGAGCCTGAGCCGCCGTCTCCACCTCCGTTTGCGACATTTGTTGTTCCGGGTGCACCTCGGGAAAAGATCACCGTAGGCATAAGCAGCTATAGGACAACTGAAGATCAATGGAGAGCGGCTGCTTTAGGGAGACAAGACCGTTCATTGCATCGGTACAGAGAACTTAATGAACTGATCAACCGAATGCTCACAGAACCGGTGCGACCCGACTATATAGTTTTCCCTGAGTTGAGCATTCCGCTGCGATGGGCTTTGCGCTTCGCAAAGAAGCTTGCATCCAACAATGTGTCATTGTTGGCCGGCGTTGAGTATCACCGCGATTCTAAGTCAGGCGAGCTGAGAAACGACTGCCTCGTATCCCTCGCGACGAATTGGCCTGGATATGCAAGTCATATTATTCGCCTGCAACCAAAATTCGCGCCTGCTCATCAAGAGCGCCTCGAGCTTCGTAAGCTTGATCCGAATCGAAAAAGGTCGCTTTATCGAGCCTCAGGGAGCGTTGCCTTGCCGACGCTTTACGTACATCGAGGATATTGCTTCTCTGTACTCATTTGCAGCGATTTGACTACCATCGGTCATCGAAGCGCCCTATGCGGAGAACTCGATACGCTCTATGTCCTTGAATGGAATTCGGACGTTAAGACGTTCTCGAGCCTAGTTGAAGCGACCGCCTTGGATCTTCACACCTTTGTTGTGCAGGTCAACAATCGTCTCTATGGTGACAGTCGAATCCGCGTCCCGGCCAAGGAAGACTACTTGAGGGATGTGGTCCAGGTTAAAGGTGGGATAAGTGACTATTACGTGTTAGGCCAAATCGACTATCAAGCGTTGCGTCAAGAGCAAAGGCGTAAGATTGCGAAGATTTTTAAGCCGACTCCAATCGGATTCACGATGTCCGAGCGGCGCAGGAAGAAATAGCGGTTCGTTACGGGAAGCGTCGGTTCAGCCCGCGCGTCTGGTTCGTTCACGGTGGACGCGAAGCATCACGCTCTCGGGGATGCGTAGCGTAATGTAGCCGCGCTTACGTCGGGTCTCAGGGCTGCCCCACTGCAGCACGCCTTCTTCGTTCTCAAACATTCGCCGGACGGTTTTTTCGCTGAGAGCCCATCTTTCGGCAATCTCGCCTACTGAAAAATGACGTTCCAATCCCAGAGTGGCTGTTCCAACGCTTTGAACAGGCTTTTTGATGAAGAGTTCTGCGGGCATAACAATGTCCTCACGAGAATCTGAGTTTGCATAAGTACAAACAATACGTTTGTCGTGCCTGTCTTGCATGGGGTCGTTACATGCCGAGGCCAATACCGAGGCCTTGGCCTAAATCGGGACGTGGCGTTTCGCTATGAGCAATCTCCTGCACAGGTGGAACGATTGTCTGCTGCGGCTGATAGGCGCTCTGGTGTGAAGCGTCGTGGCCGAGCGCGTTCGCGAGTGCGCTTCGGTCATTTGTAAAAATCTGCGCATCCCATTGGCCGCGCGACACAGAGACGTAGGCCATGCGGTTGTTCAGCAAGTCTGACGCGCCCAACTCCGTGTCCACATTGACGAGGACCCGGTCTGCCGTTTGTCCCTGGCTGGAGTAGCTGGTCACGGCATAACCGTGGTCCAGATGTGGATGGCGCTGCGGATCGAAACTTATGCTGCGGTCGTTGTCGAGCTTGAGGCGTATCTTGCCATCCTCAGAGATGCTTTCTACTGTTCCCAATTCGCGATTCGCAATCTTCAGATCCTGATTGGGTGCCGTGAATTGAATACGGTCGCCGGCGGAGAATACCTTCTCCTGCTCGCGATATACAGAAACGCCCATCTGTCGGCGCGGGTCGTAGGTTGTCTGTTGCCCGCTGCTTCGAAGAACTGTGAGTTTATTTTCCTCGACATTCACAGAGGCAACGCGAGAGTATTCTCCCTTATCAATGCCGGTTTCGCGCGAACTCCGGGAGTAGCGAAGAATGTCATCAACCTGGTATTGCTGAGCCCAACCGCGATCCGCTCCTGTCATCTCCTGGCGCGGCACGAGTGTCTGGAAACTGTGACCTTCGCGGCTCACAACACTTCGTGTCTGCAACTCATCATGAATCCGCTGATTGATCTCCGTGCGTGAGCGGTTATCTGGCGAAACCACGAGGGTGCCTTCGGGAGATTTGGCATACTCGCGCGCAATGGCCGAGATGCGTTCCTCATGGCCCTTCACCTCATGGACTCGGCCTTGACGGCCAAGGCTTTCAACAGCCGCGCCAATCTCACCACGCGCCAACTGCTCGACTGCTTGCTTCAGCTCCGGATCGCGCTGCCGGACAATCTCGTCCAGTTTCGCTGTCCGCATACCGGCTTCTTGAAGTTGCGCGAAAGGGCGGCCCGCTTCGACAGCCTCATGCTGCCGCGTATCGCCGACCAGGAGAACTCGGTCATTGGGTCGAAGCCGTTCTATGAATTCGTGCATTTGGCGGGTGGACGCGAGCGAAGATTCGTCGAGTACATACAGCCTCTTCTCGCCGGTATCGGGCCGCTCTCCCCTCGCAAGATGATGCTGGAGCGTTGAAGTTTCGATTCCCGCCTCAGCAAGCTTGTGAGCCGCTCGCGAAGTTGGGGCGAATCCCTCGACGGCCAATCCCTGCACTTCCGCACCCTCACGGATGACAGCCAGCGTTGTAGTTTTGCCGGTGCCTGCCACGCCGTCCAAGCCAACAATTTTCTCTCTACTTACAAATATGTCATCCACGGCTTTGAGTTGTGACCGGCTCAGTTCAGGATGCCGATCTTCGGTCGCAATGCGGAGTTGCGGTGATACCAGCATAGGGTCGCGAAACTCGCGCCGATTGCCTTCCTGCATCCGGGCAATGATTTCCTTTTCCATACGGACCATCTCGGAGGTGGTGTACTGCGGTGCCGCCCTTCCATCCGCACGAGCAACTTCGCGGAACTCGCCTCGCTTTAGCCTCTGCTCAAACTCCTGCCGCACCTGACCGTATGTGGCTTGCCCCATGCTTCGGTCTATCGCCGCCTGCAGGATGGCTCGCTCATCCTGAACTGCAGAACGCTCGAAGACGTGATTCCGGGAATAGGTCACAGACTGCTGCACAGTTTTCTCAGGCTGCTGCGTTTGCTTGTCGGGTTGTTGCGCGTGATACCGCGAATTCAATCGCGCTTCGGTCACAACATGATCCGCCTGATGTCCGAACTGAGCGGCGAGTTCGCGGTGCCGTTTCAGTACTTCATCCGGCGAGTGAAGTTCCTTGCTGTCACGCGTGCGATGGGCCGCGACCTGCGCAGCTCCTGCACCGTCCCTGCCAATTTCCTGCAAGTGGCCAAGGATCTGTTCCCGGCGCGGGCTCGATGCGTCAAGATATTCCTGGCTGTAGCCCTTAATCTCCGGTTGACCATGTTTGCCGCGTTCGATCTTATAACCCAACCCGTGCAGCCGCAAGGCGAGTTCCGAACGATAGACGGTTGTCACGTACTGTTGCGATTGGAAAAGACTGCGCTCTTGAAGCGCGCGCGTCTGGCCGTTCTCACGCTCCGTCATGTTGAAGATAACCGCGTGCGTGTGAAGCTGGGGTGCTGCGTAGCCATCCACGGGACGAGCAGTATCGTGCTCGAAGGTCGCGGCGATGAATTTTCCGGTTGTCTCCGGCGCATGCACGTTGCCGATGCGGGCCTGGGTATACCGCTCCAACTCTCCGAGTGCGACGCGGACACTTTCGCGGTGCGCGTCGCGGACGCGGTCATCGCCACCCACAAGGGCGGTCAGAGAGACTGACTTTGGTGCAGAGAACGTGGCATCCCATCCCGCGCGATGTTCGACGCTTGTAATTTCCTTGCCGCGCTCGTTCTCGTAGGTTCGGGCAGGCTGGTGCTTGACAAGCTGCGCGCCGCTTTCTGGATGCTGGCCTTCGCTGAGGCGCGCGAAGTGTTCGGCACCTACCGAGCCTTTGAGGCCCCACTCCCGCGCGAGGCTACCTCGCCATTCGCTATGCACTTGCGGGTCACGGCTCCAGTAGTTCTGTTTCTCAGACGTGAACTCGCGTGAGTGATACGTCTTCGCCTGGCCCGCCGATAACGATTTGGAGATGGTCAACATGCGCGTGAAACCTATAGCGTGCGCGGCAGCATCTCGCTTCTGCCTTCACGCATAGACTAACCGCAATTCGCGACGTAAGCTCAGACATCTCAAATTTATTTTACGCGTTTCTCCAGTGTTCATGCGCCTTTTGTAGCTAGTCGTGTCCGGATCGCTCGGATGTTTTGCTGACTTTTACCGTTCGAACATGCATCTATGATGCCGCCGAAACGACGCGTCGAAAATAGTCTTTCACCATTCGAAGACTTGGCGTGTTACCCATCCCGAACAGCGGCACAAATAGATGTGTGAATGCACGCGGAACAACCTTCCGATTGATTCTTGAATTGAGCGACTGGTAGGCCGCGAATCCAAATGCTGTGACCACCCGGAACAACAATCGATGTCACCCTCAACGCGGCAACTTGGACCGAGCAATCAATCCGCTTGGGATCGAAGTTCGAGCACTCGGAAAGCCTGTCAAGAACCATCGTCAACTTGGATTGGACACGCGATCTCCGAGAACCACCTTCGCTCAGTCAATCCATTGCGACTCGTCCCAGCTTGTGGGCTGCTCATCGGCGGTCTTCTGTCTGACGTTGCCAGCGAAGATCGAGTGACGTTTGACCGGCTTCTTGGGAGGGCTGGAAGGAACTGTCGTGGTCGCTGCCTGCGAATGTGTATTCGGCTGTTCTGCGGCGACTATTGGGAAGACATTCCGAAGACCTTTTAGAGTAGCTTCGGCATTCGGTTCCGGAGCGGTCGCAGGAGACAATTGGCGTGGCCGTTGCAACTTCGTTTCGGTCGTCGGCGCAACGCTGGATGTCGCGTGGTTTGGCACGCCCTTCCGAATCAATTCGGCGACCGTTTCGGCACCACGTTTGAGAAACCGTCGGGACCATAGGAAAGGGCTCATCCCCACTCGCAACTTGTCCCCTTTATCCCGGAACGATTCAGACCACATCTCCTGACGACGCAATCTCCTTTCGCGCGCCCTTCCAACGAGCCATTCTCGGGCCGCAAGAACGGCAAACAGGACGAACAATCCCCAGCGCAATACCGGTTCGAAGAGTCGCCAGAAACTCCTGCCATCGTAGAACTGATCCCGGAGGTATGGTTCCAGTTCTGCAGCCTTGTACTCCTCTCTTGGCCCCCGATCCAAGCCGGTCCAGCCAGCACTTCGGGCGGCGGAACTGAGGTGCATCGGGACGCGAACGTCCTGCTGATCGCCTGGACTGTCCGCGTCAACATCGGCCTCAACTACGAGTTGATTGGGTCTCCCAGGCGCTGTCTTGTAAAGCCATTGAACCGCAGTCGTGGCGGCCGGGTTCCGCAGCGCCATGGTGCTCCTGAAATACGCTTCGGAGTAATAAAGTTCGACGGGTGGAGCAGCCCACCAGAGCCACATGGGCAACGGTAGGTTGGCGAGAACCCCGGTCACCATTACAAATGCAATCAAAGCCGGGGGCAAAGCTGCTCGGAGGGACGGAACTTTCATGGTTCATTCTCCGGAGGCTTCGACGCCCCGGATCGTGCTCTCAAGTTCGCGAGAAACTCGTCAGCCTTCTGCTGCTTGACCGACTCGGAATACGCCGAGATCTTGCGCAGAGATTCGTCGCTGATTGGATTCCTCGAACCCTCCCTGAAGAGGTTCAGAATGAGGGCCCGGATTCCCATCAGCTCAGCCAGCAGAATTGGATCCGTGTGGCCTTCGTCTTCGCCGCGCGCCACGGCCAGCGCAGCGTCGCGGAGCCATTCGCCGACCTTCTTGCCGGCGCGGACAGCGGCCTCTTCGACCTCGGCAAACTCCGCCTCCGTCAGGCGGGTGGCGATGGATTTGGCGCGAAAAGTATCGGGAGACCGCGCGGCTGTGACCGCTGGCGGAATCAGCGAAGGCGGCTTGGAGTCCGGGGAAGACATCAGCTCAGCGCCTGCTTCGCAACCTACGCCGACAACTTTTTCTTGTCAAACCGCCAAGGACGTTTTCACAGCAACTGACGGGAAGACAACGTGTTAGCGCCACCTCGGCGCATTGCGATGATCCGCAACGATCCAGTGTTTACGCGCGTAAACGCGAAATGCAAATATTTGAAACGGAACACGTTGACAAACATATACGGCGGTGTCCCTGCAGCGCCCCGTTGGGGATGACGTGTCATCCTCCAACCGCTGCGAAGCAGCGCGGCGTCAGGCGGCAGCAACCTTGGAATAGCCAGATGCCGCTGGACGCTCAACGCGGGCCACAGAGCCGCTCCAGTGGCCCACAGCACGCTTACAGCCGAGGGTCCACAGGCTCACTTTCCAGTGCCAGAACCGCGAAGGCGCACTCATGAACGCGGCGGAGAGGCTCGCGCTCCACGAACCGTTGCAACGCTTCCATGCCCAGGGCGAATTCCCGCAGAGCTAAAGAGCGCTTCGTCCCAAGCCCACGAGAGCGCAATCGTTCCAGGTTCTGGGGTGCCGTGTACTCCGGCCCGTAAATGATTCGGAGGTACTCTTTCCCGCGGCATTTCACTGCTGGCTGGACGAGTCCGCGCTTGTTTCTGGAGACAAACTGGAGGGGCTTCACAACCATTCCCTCGCCGCCCGCGTCCGTCAATTCCTGCCACCAAGCCACGGCTCCAGACACCGCTTCCGGCTCGTTCAGGCTGACCGCTTTGTAAGGTGTGGCGAGCAGCAATTCGAGGTCGGCTTCGGCCAATTTGCCGAGGATTTGCATGTGCCATTGGTGGTCCTTGTCGGTGTGGACGAACCCCTCGCCGGCGAGCAAATGGAATGGCGCGAGCTTCAAATCAAGGAGTGATTTTACCGGCCAGCAATAGCGGCGATACGCCTCAACATAGGCCCCCGCCATTTCGGCCCGTTGCTCGTACCAATCGACCAAAGGAGCAGCTTCCGGAAGGCGGTCCGCCGTGAGTTTCAGGGCGGCGACCGCCTGCTGCAGACCTGCTTTTGCAGCAGCTCCGGCGGGTGCGTATTGATTCTTCAGCAGATCCTGCGCCTTTGCTGACCAAGGCATTAGTTCGCAGTCGAGGCACAGCCAATCGGTGCTCAGTTCTTCCCAGAGACCGGCCTTGCCTGCCGCAGAGCGGATGCGATCGAGGAACTCGCGTTCGAGACTGAGGTCCGTAAAGAAGCGCCGCCCTGTCCGGGTATAGCAAGTTCCAGCCTCATCCTCAGCAACCCCGAAGCGCTTGAGCGCAGCATCACGGTCTCGGCAGACGATCACAACCGCACGCGACCCCATGTGCTTTTGCTCGCAGATAACCTGCTCGACACCGGCCTTGCGGAAGTACTCGAACGCCTCGGCCGGGTGTTCAAGGAGCCCCGGTTCGCTGCTCGTCTCGGAGGGTGACATGGTTGGCGGAAGGTAGATCAACCACTTCGGATTCACCGCAAAACGGCTCATCACTTCGAGCGCCGCGATGGCGTTTTCTTCGCGAATTGTGAGGTTCCCGTGCAGGCGAGTTTCAACGATCCGCTTGCCGATTACGTCGTCAATATCGAGCAAGTCATCGTGCTCTTGCTGCTGGGTCAACGGGCTGGCGGACGCGTCCCCGGCGCCTTCCTGCAGGAACGGTTTCGATGGTGCGTAATACTCCCGGATGGCGGGTACGGACACGAGTTCTTTCTCCGGATAGCGTAGCGCAGTAAGCTTCCCACCGAAGACACAACCGGTATCAATATCGATGGTCCGATTCAGCCATTCCGGCTCGGCAACGGGCGTGTGACCATACACAACCATCGCCTTTCCGCGGTATTCGGCAGCCCAGTTATAACGAACTGGAAGGCCGTAGTCGTCCGTTTCTCCGGTGGTTTCACCGAACAGTGCGAACGAACGGACCGCCCCCGATCCTCGGCCCTGCATCTCCTCTTTCATGCCAGCATGGGCGACCACCAGGCGACCTTCGTCGAACACGTAGTGGCTCACCAAATCGTCGATGAAGTCGGCGACCTGGCGCTTGAATTCGGGTGACTCGGGCTCCAGTTGAGCCAATGAATCGGCAAGTCCATGAGTGATTTTGACCTCTTTTCCGCGCAATTTTCGCATGAGTTTTACGTCATGATTTCCGGGCACGCAGAATGCAGTTCCAGACTTCACCATCCCCATCACAAGCCGCAAAACCTCCATGATTTTTGGCCCGCGATCGACAAGATCACCGACGAAAATTGCCTTGCGGCCGTCGGGCGGAGTGACGCGAAAATCAGCGCCTTCCAACTCAACCGCGTATCCCAACCGCTGAAGCAGCGTATTCATTTCATCGAAACAGCCGTGGACGTCGCCAATAATGTCAAACGGCCCGTGTTCCTGCTTCAGGTTGTTCCATAATGGCTGGCGCTCAATTTCGAGCCCCTCAAGGTCCGCGGGGTCATTGAAAATGTGGACGTGGCGGAAACCTTCGCGCTCCAATCCCCGCAATGACCGCCGCAATTGTTGGGACTGATTCCGGATTACGTGTGGGCCGAAGTCTCGATCCGCACGGTCTCGATTGCGCTCCTGGCAGAGCTTCTCCGGGAAATTGAAGACGAATGCCACTGGAAGAACATGAAACTCGCGCGCCAGTTCAACGAGTGGTTTGCGCGAATCCGTCTGCACGTTGGTGGCGTCTATTGCCGTTAGTCGTCCCAAGGCGAGGCGCTTCCTGGCGATGAAGTGAAGGATCTCGAAGGCATCGCCAGTGACCGTCTGATCGTTCTCGTTGTCAGCAACGAGGCCGCGAGAGAAGTCCGATGACAGGATTTCTGTCGGCTTGAAATGCGTGCGTGCGAACGTCGATTTGCCCGAACCAGATGGGCCGATAAGCACGACAAGCGAAAGTTCAGGAATGGTGATCTTCACGAGTTCATTTTCCTTAATGCGTCTGAGGCTGCCGCTCACGAATGCGGACCAGCAAGTCAGAAAGCTCTTGTTTGCAGGATGGAGACTCAGGCAGACTTGAGCGCTCCGAACTCAATTCAAGTTCAGAGCGGAGGCGACGGTACTCCGCTGAGTAAAACTCGACATCATGATCTGTCAGCGTCTCCTGCTCTCGGCCCTGAGTCTTACGACCAACCAGTTCGTCTAGATAAGGAAGCCGAAACTCCTCATTGAGCCTAATCAAATTGGCTTCGACCTCACCTGTATTCATCAGGTGAATCCCGGTGAGAAGGACGCGGAACGTGTAGAGAAGTGGCTTCACGCGTGGCGGTTGCTCGGCTTCGAAATGCCCCCATTGTGTGGCGGCGAATCCCAGGTAGTGATGGCTGTGAAATCGGGTGATGCAGCCGGTTGCGATCTGCTTCAGTTCCAAGTGTTCGGCAGAAGACTGGACGATGAGCGGAGAATAAAGCTGTTCCAGAACATAGCCGTTTCGCTTTAGAAGTAGACCGAAGAACTTCTTTACATCATGCGTTACGACATCGAGTTCAACCGGGCTCTCGACGCTTTGCTCTATCGTTTCGCGGGTCTCAAAGAGGCCGAATATTTCGCGGGCGGGCAGCACGTGCACACCTCGAATATCCCAATCCGAATCGCGAGACGGGAACCCGTAAAGATGTGCGCCACTGATCGTCGCGAAAACTAGTCGATAAGGATGGTCTTTGACCGCCAGCCTAACTGCATCCGGGAATTCGAAGGTCATCTTGCCATGCTCCTTCGTGCTCGTAATAGAAAGTCATTCACCGTTTGGTAGTCCGGGCTGTCCGGCAAAGCAGTCATGGCATACGCGGTCTCGAACTCCTGGTGAAGGTGCAACCGCCAGGCGTTCACCAATTCCCAGTCCATCTCACCACGCCGAATCGAGAGCAGTTGATCCCTATGCGATTCCACCGAGAGCGGCACAAAGCCCTCACGCAGAACGGTGATTCCTGATAGTAGAAGTCGGATCAGGTGCATCGCATGTTTCCACTTGATTGCGCCAGTCGCGCGCAGGTCCTGCTCAAGGCGTTTGAACTGGGACAGAACGTATCCGTTATAGGTCTGATAAACAAGATTCGACAGAAACGCATCGCGGTGGGATAACAAATCCTCGGCTAGCTCCGTTTTCGTTTCAATTAAAGGGGAATAGAGGCACTCCAGTACGTTGGGATTAGCTTTGAGCGCCAGCACTAGAAACTTCTGTAGTTCCCAGTAAACCTCCTCTGCAACGGCGTTTTCAAGTTGTTCCGGTACGCCGTAGAGCGACCAGTGGAGGTCCGCCGGGGGGAGATAAATCCCCCGCCGGTCCACGTCTGAGCCCTCATGGCTGAGCCCATATGCCTGGGAACCAACCACGCATCTGTAAATCACGAACTCATAAAGGTCATATTCCTTCAATGCCCGCTCGGAGTCACCGAGAGGCCCATTCTTAACGTGCTTCAGCAATGAGAATTCCTGACGCCGAACGGTCCCCTCGCAGCCGTCTGCGAAGCGCAAGCGATAGGCGTGCGTCGCGTCCGCCGGGGTTCGAATCAACTCACCAACCGTTCCTTTCGGCACGGGCGAACCGCCGCCGATTGGAATGACATCCTGGCGAATCACTACTTGAGTTCCCAGAGGGACGATGAGGTTTGGGTTGTCAGTTTGTTGCTGCACGACTGAACACCCCCATCTGCGTCGGCGATCCGACTTCGGCATCCTCGTTGCCCACCGGGCGAAATGCGACCGTGTATCCAAATCGCTGGGCCACGTCTCCAGCCCAGCCCTGGAACTGTTCCCGAGTCCATTCGAAGCGGTGATCCTTGTGCCGGAATTGGCCGGCGGGGGGCGTTTCGAAGCGTACGTTGTACTCCGAATTCGGTGTGGTGATGATGACGGTGTCCGGCTTCGCGTGCTCGAAAACAACTCTCTCGAAGGCCGCCAGACGCGGCGGATCGAGGTGCTCGATGACCTCAACCGCAGTTGCAGTTTCAAATCCGGCGAGGCGCTTGTCCTTATACATGAGTGAACCCTGAAAGAGACGTATCCGCTCTTTCTGCTTCGGCGGCATGGTGTCGAAGTGCAGACGCTCGCTGGCAATCTCAAGGCTGCGATGGGAAACGTCCATTCCAGCGATTTCCTGAACCTGCTTCTGTTTGAGCAATTCCCGTAGGAGCCTGCCCTCTCCGCAGCCAAGATCGATTACTCGCGTGGCGGCGGACTCTATAACGGCCAGCAGTACGGCTTCCAGCCGCAACTGGTTCAGCGCGATTGGCTTTTCAATGGCCTCTTCCTGCTCCGCCTTCTTCTCCTGCTCCGCTTCAGGCTCGGCCTCTTCATCGCCGATCAGGCGGGCCAACGCCTCCGATGCCAGATGCTTTTGGTAACGCAGGTAGCGTTTCACGATTAGTTCCCGCTCTGGGTGCGCTTGTAGCCAGCCTTCCCCATGCCGCAGCAACTTTTCAACTTCATCCTGGCCGACCCAATAGTGCTTCTCGGCGTCGAGTACTGGAATCAGAACGTAGAGGTGGGTCAGCAGGTTTTGAATGCTGATGTTCTGTTCCAATTCCACGGTGTAGTAGTTGCTCTCACCCCATTCCGGAAACGTTTCGTCGAGGGCATGATGCTCGGCGTGCACGGTATAACCGAGTGGCTCGAAGAGCCGCTTCAGAATGTCCTCGCCTCCGCGGCAGGGCAATACGGTAATCCTGGCGACCAGCGGCAATGCCTGGTCGACCAGTTCCGGACGTCCCTTGCTGGTCCCGGCAAGGGCACTCGCTAACACGCGAGCGATGGCGACGCTTAGGAAGGATGAGGCGACATAAGGCCGGTCGTTGACATATTGATCGAGCGCGCCACCTTCACCGGACGGCCCGCGGCGGGTCCGAACCAATGCAACTGGATCGACGTCCAGCAAGAGCGCCGCTGTGCAGCGCTCGGGTGTCGCTTCGGGATAGAAAACATGCGCTTTGCCGAACGAAAGCTCGAATGACTGCACTCGATCTGGATTCTTATGGAGCAGGTAGCCGATGTCCGTGGCAGGTACGCGCGTGCTGGTAATTGTCATCAACATTTCAATCCATCTTATGGCAATGAGCCTCGCCGTTAGCCATGTCGAAGCTTTGGCGTCGGCATGGCCCGTCGGGTGGGGCAAAATGGCCTGACGCGAAGAGGCGGCACTAACACAGGATGGGAAGACGGACCGGTGCTCCTGTGTTGCCCGCTGTGCGGCGGATTGGCATCCGAAACGGAAGAGAACCCAAACCCAATTTTTTCGTTGAGTGCTCCCGCTTCATGGCTTTTCGCAACTGGCAGAGGTGGGGAGGTTCGGTCAAGGACGGGCGTCTGGTGCCCGTTCATCGGAGCGCGGCGGAGACCCTTGACGGGTTCTTCCCGCCTCGGCTAGACCGTTGCCTGAAGCGGGGGAGCTCCGACGAGAAAGAAATTCGGTTTTCCTTCTTATGTCGGTGCGCCTAGCGCACACACGCGCCGGCGTCGCACAACCGTGACAACCGAAAATGAATTGATCTGCGCACCGCACAGATCATTGTTGCTACTGCTTCCACGCAGTAGAAGCAAGTCCGCTACACCTTCACGCAAACGCGGCGCTCCAACACGACCTAAATAGGACGTGGTCTTTTTGGTCCACGACGGCTAGAAAGGGGTGTGGACGATGAGGCTAGATTCTTCAAAGAGTTGGGGAAGCGTGTAAAGCTACTGCGCGAAGCAGCTGGCTTGAGCCAAGAGGACATGCTTTCGCATGGCTTCTCCGTACGCTATTGGCAAAAGGTAGAGGCAGGCAAACCAATAACCCTTCGGACATTGCTCCGTATCTGCCGAGTGTTCTCGGCTCCCCTTCACAAAGTAGTAGAAGGACTCGATGAAAAGAGCTCCAGTCCTTCCCCAAAGGCCACTAGAAGTTCTAAGAAGAGGCTCTCTCGATGAACCCACAGCCCGTATCATTGGGATCAAGTCCTTCGAATCAGCCTGTAACCCGCCTGTATGGGCCGAACGGTACTCCATGCCCCAATTTCAATGAATCAATCAAGGAATGGCTCGAAGGTACTCGTTCGGTGCGTGGACATCAGCCCCCTGCCGCCTTTAGTGGCACTCGTACCTTATATAGCGCAGCCGTCGAATCAGCTGTGCTAACGGGCCTCAGCCGAAAGGACGCTCACCGGTTGGCGCTATCGAACATGACGACGATGCTTTTCAAGATTGATCTCTCTGCGGAAATTGAAGCGAAATGGGGTCCGGAGCTGTTCAATTCTGCAGGCTTTCGAAGCAGTCGAACACAAGCCATCGCTAAGAACATCGGGGAGAATTTCATCAATGTTATTGTGTTCGCGCTCGCGAGTCTCTTAGCAAATCAGGATGAAGTTCTGGTTGACAAAGGACTTCCGCCTTGGTTGAAAAAGTCCCTTACTCTAAAGCGTACGATTCCTTTGAAAACTGGCGATAGAGAAATTCGCATTCCAATCGAAGGTGACGCCACAATTTTCTCGCGCAATGATCATTCAAACGCAATTCTGATCAGTGCAAAGACTCGGCTCAAAGAGGTATTTCACATCGGGACGATGTGGAAGATTATCTTTGACATGCTCGGCGACGACTATTGCAAGCAGAAATGGGGGCTGGAGCAAGATGGGACCGACAGCGTCAAAGAGATGCTATATGTCTTCGCTACAGCAGATATGGTTGCCACCGGCGGCGCGAGGAGCCAAGGTGCGGATGTTGAACGAGCGTTGCCGCGTAACCTAATCGCGATGGATGCTTCGTTCTTCGACTACGTCTTCGTTTCCAAGACTGGGATCGCTCACGTTGAAAACAGCATCACCTTGGGTACGCGTGGTGCCCTATTTCATGAGCTTGGCTGCTTGGTTGATCTCATCGAGCAGAAATTTGGGATCACTCTGGGATAGCCAATTCCAACTGCCTCGCGTGTAGCCGCGGCTCGATCGTCGGCAATTCTATGCAGCAATGATCAGCAAAGATGTCCCACTTGCTTTGAATCTCCTCGACTCGCTTCGCGAACTCCGCGCTAAGCAGAGGAGGGACGGCGTTGCCTATTGCAGCATAGGTATCAACCACCCCCCCAGAATCGAATCGGAAACAATCAGGAAAAGATTGGACCCTTGCGGCCTCTCGTATCGTCAGGGCTCTGGGTTCAGTCGGGTGCCAGTACCCATAGGTATCCTTCCCTATGTGCGCAACTATCGTCTTGCATGGTTTATTAGCCGACAGCCTTTCCAACCAGTCACCATGAGTCGATCCACCATTTTTTAGGTACGTTTCAAGCAGTAGATGTTGCTCCGGAAGGTCATACATCTCTTGAGTGTGCTCCAACAAAATCCGCAGCATGAGACTGTCGTCGATCTTTGTCAGGAGTTCTTGAAGCTTAAGCCTTATGGGCTTGGACACCTCAGGCAGCGCGGCCTCTAGAGTGGACTTAATCTGCGAGATTGTTTCTGACCGGGGAACTTTGAGGTCCATCCATCTAATCCCCGGCGCTACAAATTCAATGAAGGCACGGTCATCGGGACGGCTCTCCCGATAGATATGTGCGGTTGTAGACCTCGGACGTTTGTGCGTCACGGGATCAGGTTGCTGTATCCATACAAGGTACCTTTGTACCGCGATGGGAAGTTGATCATCAAAGAACGGGTGGACCGGTGACCGATGATTGGTCTTCACACCATCGACAGACTGAAAAACTGCCGGCTCGCTAAGTCCCAACAAGGCGAATTTCAATGGCACGTCTGCACCTGGGCTATCAAAAGCAAAGAACTCGCGGCAGGCCGAGATTTCTGCTTTCTGCGCATTGACCCCCACCATAATAAATCGTCGGCGATCTTGCGGGATTGCGAAGTTTCTTGCATTCACCAACCGATGGTGGATATGGTACTGAAGATCTCCATTTGAGAGTTCGCCAATCAGCTCTTCCAGCATCGCCGGAGCGTCCAACTGCCCGGCTGGTGTTTTGAGAACGGACTGAAAGTTCGAGACGTTTTCGAACAGGAATAGGTCTGGCCTGAGTGCCTCGAGAAATAGCACATACTGACACATCAAGGAATTGCGCTCATCGCCATACTCTTTGTGTGACCAAGCATGTACGCCCTGATCTCGCAATGCCTGAATAACCGGCCGCCCTATGCGACTGAAGCCCTTGCATGGCGGGCCGCCCAAAATGATATTTACTCGGCGGGACCCAGAGTAGAGCGTATCTATAGTGCGAGCATTCTCCAAGCAGAACTTCGCACGAATTGTTGCTCGTTCGCCATGCCATTGCGTCCACAATGCCTGGAGTTCTTTCGCGGGAGCTGTTTCGAAGAACTCCACCAGTGCTCTAAGTCGCCCGGCGTTATTACGATTCTGCCCAGTTCCTGTTTTTGAAGCGGCTTCAACCAATTGCGAGAGTCTTGCGCTCAAGAGTTGCCGGCTGTCCTGCAAAAGGGCAGGCTCTATTGCAGGGGGAGCCGCATATGTTGGATTCTCGCCAGTTAGAATCGAGTCGTACTCGTCACACCATGGAATTCGTTGTTTGTTGGGCAGCGGCTTCGAAATGGAGCCAAGCGCCAAACTATCCATCATCGTCTGCGGTAACGCTAGTGCAAATGTCTCGTTGGGTATTGGAGATACTGCCAGACGATAGTCCGGCGTACCGCTAAGCACCGATGCCTTTTCCGTAAAGCGTTCATCACAATGCCTGAGTTCTGCCAGAAACTCATCAATACCTAGATCGCGGAGTGTCGCTTTAAGCTGGATGTCGTTCTGCGAAAAAGCGTAGTGTGCCAGGTAATAGAGGCGTATCTCGGTAGGGTGGGTGAACCATGTCATATCCGCTAGTCTTCCGATCGGTAATTGTGCCGAAGGCGGAGCAGGAAAGTTGGCGTTGAATATCCTGATCGCGGCAGAATGATTATCTATTCCGAGTACTGTATGAAACTGCAAGGGACCTTGGTTGAAGTCGAATCCGCAAGAGAGGCCGCCGCAGCCGCAGAAGAGGTCAACAACGTTGAGTGAATTGATATTTGTTCGCGCCTTCATGAATACCTTTCGCTTTTACGCCTCGAAAGAGGTTGGACCTAAGAAACGGACGATGCTTCGAATCAGCGAAGGACTAGCAAGTTCACATTCCCACGCCACGAAAACATGCCAGCCAAGTGCGATAAGCGCCTCTTGTTGTTCTTTATCACGCTGGACGTTTCTGGAAAGCTTTGACCCCCAAAAGTCTGTCCTGGATTTTGGCATTGTGGCTTCTCGACAATCTGGATGCTGATGCCAGAAGCAGCCGTGGACGAAGATAACCTTTTTCCGCGCGGCAAAAACAATATCGGGAGCACCCGGTAAATCTCGACGGCAGAGCTTGAACCGATATCCAAGAGCATGGAGTGATGAGCGGATCTGCAGTTCTGGTCGGGTGTCTCTCGCCCGTATGGCCCGCATGTTCTCGCTTCGCTTTTCGCTTGTAAGTTTGTCCGTCATCAGTACTCATGAGATTTCGACTCATTCCTCACCACTGTGCATGCTACTCATCATTGCCGAGCTCCGCTCAGACTGTTTTCCAAAACTGAACGGAAGTTGGAGGATCTCGGTCCTGTTCCTTTCAAGAAAAGCGAGAATCGCTTGATGGCCGATCCAAGCCATAGAGAGCTTGTGCCGTTCTGCCAGCGCAGAAAGTTCACCATACTCGCTCTCAGACAAGTTGATCGATAAACGCGGTTTGTTCGTCGGCACTGGAAGCCCTCGGTGCTGCACTGTGCATCATAGTGCATCACCGGACGGGTTGAAGTCAAGGGATGCTGAAGACTCCCGCCGATTTTTGCATAGTTAATTCGCCTTTCATTCGCCAAATCCTATTCCGTGTTTCGAGGCCCGTCAATCGGGAACAGGTTCTTTTCGGGTGCAAGCTTCGTCTTGGGGACGCCTCGGGCCAATTTGGGAAGTGGCCAACGAGGCGCAACTCTCGTGGCCAATATCCAATATAGGGGGGCGGGCGCTTACAAAAAGGGCGAGTTCCTGGCTGCTGGCGGGTCATAGTGCCTCCGTGTACGGACGATTGACCGCCGCGTTCGGCAGAGAGGGCAGAGCGCGTGTTGATCGGTCCGGAACCTGATTTCAGGGATTTAGCAGATACTGGAGGCGGCAAACATTCCGCCGTGTTTTTGAGTCGAAAACTGTACCAAAACTGTACCAAGGAAATGGCATTTTGGGCTTTTTTGCTTTTCTGTAAGCAACTGAAAACATGTAAGTTATTGAATCTAAGCTGTTAAAAAATCGTTCGACTCCCGCCGCCTCCACCAACCTTCGCTCTCTTCGAGAGAGGCTGCCGCTTGCCATGCCCACCAACTCGGATGGCTCAAATGGCGGCTATTTGAATCGCGGATATTTGAATGCAGGCGAACGCATGTCGCGCCGGAACGATGGCGCGCATGAAAGCTACTCGTCGAGCACGACTGTCAGGGCCTAAGGCTGGCTCATCGCGTGGACCGATTCTGTGTAGTTCGGACTGAGTATGGGGTTTTCGAACTGAAACAGCGCATCCGTCGCAACGGCCCATGCCATCTGCAGCCGCCTCTGTTCCGCCAGCTCCTCATCCGTCCAGAGCGTCGAATGGGGATGCGCTTTGTTGAATGTGCTGAGTTCCTTGAGACGCGCTTGCGCTTCGAAAAGCAGGATGGGACGGTCGGCTGTCAGAGCGGATGATTCCAACATAAAGTTCCCGATGCAAGAAGCCGCCCGGCAGACTATCCGGGATTCTTAATCTTGCTCGAAAACTCTCGAAGCCGGTCCGCTGACTCACGATTTCCTGTTCGACCCTGGCCTGATTGCTCCCAGTTCTTCCAGCTTGTGCAGCCAATGAATTCGTCTGCGCCACTGAAGCGCACGAACGCCGCCGTTGCGCAGCCACGAAGCGCGCGGAAATGCTTCCCCCACATTGCACAGAGGAGCCAGCACAAAATCACCCAGGGCCTGCGACGCTCCAGCGATCCGGCTCCAGACCCGCCTCGACCCCTTCGAACGCCTCAGCCACGCCACGTGCCCTTGGATGATCACGTCAGGATGCTTGTCCGCAAGCATCGCGTCCGATATGGCGAATGCCTCTGCGTCCTTGACCAGATCAGAAGCCGTCTTGCCGTAATACTGACGCGCGATGGCCGTCCCGGCATAGTGCGCCTGCGCTCCGGCATCGAAAAGGCGAATCCCCAATTCCAAATCCTCGCGCATCCTGAACGCCTCGTCGAATCCGCCGAGGCGTTCCAAAATCTGCCGCGGGATCGACGTATTCCCGAAAATGCACTCCGTTCTCAGCCATTCCGATCCGGGGGTCCGATCCTGCGTGAGGTGAAGGGCTCCGATCTCCCGGTTAAAGCATTCCGCCGCGAGAGTGTTCGGACTGTCATTGCTCAGAAAGATCGCGCCGTAGACGACCGTGTTCTCTCTGTTTTCGTGCCCAGCGATGTGTTCCTCCACGAGATGCGGATCGCAGACCATGTCATCGTCGAGAAACAGCACAAGGTCAGCCTGTGAAGCGTGGTATCCCGTGTTCCGAGCCCCGGCCAGGCCGCGATTCTCCTGTTCGATCACCCTGAAAATGCACGCGGGACGCATCCCGCGCAATGCCTCCGCCGTACCATCGGTCGAGCCGTCAACGACAACGATGATCTCGAAACGCGCAGGGGCCAGTTCCTGCGCAAACAAAGAGCGCAGCGTTCGCGTTACAATCTCGCGACGGTTATACGTTGGGACAACGACCGATATTTCCATTTGCGTTTTTGGTTTCTGCGCAGCACGCCAAAGCTTACAATACGCGCGCCTCGCGGGGATGCACGCTTCCTCTTGTGCCTGAAACGTCGTGCATCGCCGCCTTCAACCGGGTGCGTGATCCTTCTGTTTCAAGGAACCCCCGAGTCTGTTTCGCACGCTTGACCATCGATTGCGCGTCCACTCGTACAGATTCCTGCCCAGACGCAGCCGGCACCACATGCCGAATCGCGTCTCACCCGGCAGAAAGCTGATGCGCGGCACGCGGTACGGATTCGTACCGAGATGAAACCATCCCGGATCGGTGGTGAACGCAAGCTCGAAGTTCTTTCGCACCGCGTCCTCCGCCACATTGTTGGCGCCGCCAAAAGGGTAGGCAAAACTTCTTGCCTTTTCGCCAAGCAGCCGCGTCAGATCGCCGCCGCATTGCTCGATCTCCTGCTCAACTCGCTCAACGGGCACGCAGCGAAGATCCGGATGCGTCCGGGTATGCCCGCCAAATTCGATCCCTCTGACCTTCCATTCCAGAATCTCGCGCTCCTCCATCAGCTGAAACGCCGGCAGCCCGGCAGCCTTGTCCCACTCGTTCTCCCTGCCGACGCTGCCCGTGACGACCATGCACGCGGCGCCAAACTCGTATCGCTCCAGGACTGGAAACGCCGTCCGGCACGCTTCCTGGTAGGCATCGTCAAAAACCAGCATGATCGGATGCTTCGGCAACGGCCGCCCTTCGTCGCGCCACTGCAGCCACTCCGAGGGGCGGATCCCCTTGAACCCCAGCTTGGCCATAAAACGCACCTGCTTCTCGAATTCGAGTAACGGCGTGCTCAAACCCGGATATTCCCCCGGGCGGGGCGTTCCAACATTGTGGTACATCATCACCGGGATACGGCGGCCACACTCCTGCTCCAGCAGTTCCCATGAACCCGCTGCTTCAAGCGCGCCGCTCAGGTGGGCAAGGCCCATCCGCGCTTTCAAAATCCGCCTGGCCAGCGCGGCAAACGGCGGAATCACCCGCAGTGAGTTAGCGATTGCATAGAGAATCCTCAACTTGAAGTCACACAACCCACAATGAAGCACCATCTGCCTGCGCGTGAACCGCTTCAACCAGCTGCCCTGGTGGATCCGAACAATCCCCGCGAGCTGTCTGAACTCGGGATGGCTTTTGATCAGCCGAATCTCATTCCTTCCCTGATTCCGGGCATCATTCATCATTGCCTTCTGGGTCTTGGTATACAGCTCATGCACCACGGCACCGGGCGCAAAGCGCGAGCGGTATCCCGCGGCCCAAAGGCGTACTCCAGCCTCCACATCGTGGATTCGCTTGTAGGTCGTGTCGAAAGGAAAAAGCAAGGCAGCGGACCGTGCGATCGAGCTGTTCGCGCACAGCAACAAATCCCTTCGGCCCGCCCCCTCCCACCGTAGCCTCTCCAGTTCCGCGTTCTCCAGTTCCTCCACAACTTCGCGGACCGCGCCGGCGGGAGAGTCCTCGTGCACCGAGATTGCGCCAACGACGACCAGTTTTTCTCCTCCAGCGTGCGCCTCATGGTGAGCTGCCACCATCTGGGGCGAGGCAATGCAGTCGTCGTCCAGAAAAAGAACGATCTCTCCGGCAGCCATCGTCACGCCGAGATTCTGCGCTGCCGGCTGCCCCCGGTTGGCAATCGCAACCCAGCGCAGGGCGCAGTTCGCCTTGAAATCTTCCAGAAACTCCACCGTCGAATCGCTGCACCCATCCGCCACCACCACAAGCTCGTATTGCTCAGCTGGGAAATTCTGCGCCGCAAGACTCTTCAGGCAGCGCTCCAGCGAGGACCTACGGTTGTAGGTTGTAATGACAACGGAGATCTTCATTCGTCCGGCTCGCCCCACATCAATCGGCGGGTTTCACGGCTCTGAGGAGAACCGAAAGTTCATAATCCGCGTCGTGGTAGTCCAGTTCGTCTCTGCGCAACTCTTCAACCGCCAATCCATGAAGAAATGCCACAGCCGCAAGGACGTTTCCTCGCGACTCAACCTGGACGCATTCACGCGGGAATACGTCTTCAAACAGCCGACGCAGAGACAAGCTGGTAAATCGCCAGAAGTCGCCGCAGTACTTCATTTCATCCGGCACGATCTGCGAAATGCCGGAAACAGAAACCAGCACGCGCCCGCCAGGCTTGAGGATTCTGTGCACGCAGCGTATTGCGCTGCGCACATCATAAATAAACATCAGAGCCTGAGTGAGAATCACGCAGTCGAAAGCGTTGCTGGGGATTCCATCGCCCGAGGTCAAGTCACCCACGATGGTGGCCGGCACATGGTCCGCGCGAACATCAAGAACATCCGATTGCGTTACCCGCTTGCCCCCATAGCGCAGGGTGTATTCGTTATCCGATAGCTCCAGCACGCGCCCTGCAATATCCGCCGAATTCCTTTCAAGAAATGACTCGATGTAATAGCGGTCTATGTACGTTCCTCGTCCGACCCCGAACCCTCTGTGGATCGGGGTAGTCCGGCGGAAGCTCCCGAAGCGCACACAACCGTAAAGCGGCGCCTCAGTCATCCTGATCTCTTGTTTGCGAAACCACTGGCGAACCGGCTGTGGAACAATTGCCTTTACAATTGGTTTGAAAACACTTTCAATCATTTTCGGCGCAATCACGGAATCCCATGCTGCCAATCTCCATGCTTGAATCAGTGTAGCAATGTCATCGATTCACTCTTCTGTGTCCGGCATCCCGGGATTCGTTTCAGTCACAATACCGTTTCTGAATGCCGATCGCTTTCTTTCTGAAGCGATCGAGAGTGTCCTGAAGCAGACTTATACACAATGGGAACTGCTCCTGGTCGACGACGGTTCGACCGATGGAAGCACGGCGATTGCGCTTCAATATGCTTCGAAATTCCCCGAGAAGATCAGCTATCTCGAGCATCCTGGACACGCGAATCGCGGCCTCCCGGCTTCCCGTAACCGTGGCGCCCGTCGCGGCA